>CDYY01006770.1_pt1 | contig 85404 bp, 112 predicted proteins | sample 480691 | NCBI WGS metagenome assembly CDYY01 (sample SAMEA3182107, study PRJEB8094) | gut metagenome | biome: human; feature: gut; material: Stool; isolation source: human stools | place: Canada | collected 2013-02-25
GTTCAAAATATTTATTTATTACGTTTTTTCAATCCCTTCTTTTTAGGTGTTACACCTTTATCTGCGTTTAATTTTTTTATTCCTTCTGTTACGTCATCTACTTTTTGTAATAAATCCTTTTTCATCATTTCCATTCTTGCTACATAAATATCTATTGCCTTTTGTCTGTCATGTGAATAAACAGCGTTACGTGATACCATGTAACAGTCTAAATCTGATTTACTTAATTTAGTCCAAGATGTACCACTTATTATATACTGTTTCTCTGACTCCTTTTCTATTTTTATTTCTGTTACTGTCACGTTTTTTACGTAACCTATGTGTCTTACTTCATATAATTTTTTGCTCATTTTTTAATCCTCCCAATAAATCATTTCTTCTTTTAAATCTACACCTAACTCAGCATATACCTTAGCTAACTCATGATTTATACTGTCTTTAAATAGTATACCTTGGTTTGCTATTAGTGTTGGTTTTGGTACTATTACTTCCACAAAATCTTTTGAAGCTAATATATCTGTTAACCTATATGTTTTAACTGGTATACGTTCAACTGCATAGCCTATTGGTGGTCTTAACCAAGAGTCTACAGGTTGTAAAGCAACTGTTACATCTCCTTTAAATTCTGCCATTTGTCTTAACTTAGCTAAAGGTATATACACCTTCTCTTTGTAGTTCACTAAAACTATTTCAAATCCTTTCATTTTCTAACCTCCTATTTTCTCTTTTCGTAATGGGGTTCAAAACCACTAATATCAAAACAGCTTCCTTTACCTTCTTCAATGTACGGGCAATTTTTTTGATGTTTACAAGTGCCACAATCGCCAACAAGGTATTCTACCCATTCTTTAAAAAACTTAAATATACCCATTTTCTAACCTCCTTGATTTTTCGCTAAAATAATGCTACCCTTATATTGAGTAAACATAGATAGCCAATACTTATTACTCATTTGTAAACCTTATAATTTTGTACTAAGTGTACCTAATGTTTTTTATTCCTTTCGTTTTCATTAGGTACACTTTTTACTTGCCTATTTAAATTGTATTAATGCTTTTACCTTTTTCTTACGTGTAAATGTTACAGGTCTTAACACTTCTTCTTCCAATTTTACATTTTTAGCTTCTTCTGCTGGAATACCTAATCTCTTACACGCTTGTCTTATATACCCTTCGATGTTTTGTAAATTACTTATATATAAATCCACTTTTGGTAACATGGCTTTATACTCAAAATATGTTATTTCCTTATTATTATATCGTTCTTCTAAAGTATCTTCCACATCTTTTATATATTGCTGTACTTCTATATATTCCTCAACTGCTCTCTGTACTGCTATTTTTAGTTCCTTTTCACTCATTAACTTAATTTCCATAAAATCTTTTCTTGTCTTTCTATACATATTTATCATCCTTTCATTTATATATTGTATGTTTTACTTATTAATAGTTACATTGTAACACACTTATAGACAAAAAAATAGTAGGTTAGTAGTTCCGTTCTACCTAACCTACTTGTTAATTATTGAGTAGTTTCCAAACCTTTTTAAATGCAGTTCTCATAAATAAAAATATATACCAAATAATTGGGGAGATTCTACTACTTTCATAAAAAGTCACAGGGGAAAATGTGTTATTATGAAATCCCTATAGCAGAATATAAAGTTGAAAAAGAAAATCATCCTACACTAAGGATAAATCCTTAGTTTTCAAATAATTATCTTTACAATATAATTATATGTGCATCCTAAGATGCTGTCAAGTAACCTACTCTTTAACTTCTTTACCCTCTACCTCTATTGCATCCTCTTTATCTGATTTTTCTTTTTCTGCCATTATATCCTGTACGTCATCATCATTATCTTCAGTTGCCGATTTCATATCTTTAAATAGTTCTGCTAGAATACCTCCACTTGCTCCTGCATTACTTACTTGTGTAACAGTTTCTCTACTTCCGTCACTTCTTACTGTATGTGTTTGTTTTATTACCTCTTTAGGTAAATTTAAGTTTAAGTTCGCCATTTGATTCAACATCTGCATATTTTGAGAGATTAAATTTGTAACAATGTTATTAGGTAAACCTCCGTCAAGCATTTCAAATATAGATGCCCTTTGTAGTCTGTCTAAGTTCATTTCTACCATTGATGCCATTGCATCCATTACATCTTCTTGGTTACGTGTATCAAATCTATTAAACATCTTTTTGAAAGCACATACCATGCCCTGTTTGTATTCGGGACAAGTTTGAGCCGAATAACAAGTGTCACAGAATAGTTTAGGATATTTCTTTGAATATACCTTTTTAGGCTTACGTACAGCTTTTTGCCCTTTTAAAAATCTTCCTTTTTCGTCACGTACGGGAACAATGTCTAAATCTCTAAATATTTCGTCATCCAATTCATCAATTTCGGGTGCTGTTCCGTCTTCTTTAGGTTCGGGAAGAAGCCCACTATTTGATAGAACATACTGTAATTCATCCTCTGTCATGTCTTCATAATCAAACTCTTCTTCTTCCATGTAATGGTCACGTTCTTTAGCTTGTCTGTCAAATCCTGTACCATAAACTAATAATTTATCATTTTTACCTTCAACACATTCTGTAAAGAAGTCACATAAATCTTTTACCTTTTGTTCTCTATCTGTTACAACAGTATTTACCCATGATGTGTGGGCTTGGTGTATGTAATCATCATTATAAAATTCATCCCTAAAGTCTGCATACTTATCATCATCCCAGTTTATAAATATTGTAGCATCTTGTATCATTACCATTAAGTCTGCTAAAGGTAATTCGGGATTTATATTTAATTTCTTCGCCCAATCTGTGGCATCTGTAGGCGCTTCTAAGCGTAGCCAAGTTGGGTCGGGGAAAGTAATGTCACTAACACTTTGTACCTGTGATTTAGGCTTTAACCAGTACATTCTAGGGCGTAACTTTGTATCAATGTATTTTTGAGCTTCCAAGAAGGCTTTTATATTGGCTTTAATTAATTCTGCTGTGTCCTCGTCTAATAACTTCTGTTCATCTAACCCTAGGTCTACTAATTTGCTAAGATATTCACCTTTCCATTTTTCTTTTTTAAGACGTGTCATCTTAGTACCAGTCCAGTAGTTTACTTCACCATACTGTAATCCAACTAACCATGTAGTGTTATGAACAAGGATGCCGTTGGCAATAAATCTCTCATACTTATCTACAGACAAGTCATATACTGTAACTTCTTCTGTCCCATCAGTAACCCATTCAACAGAATGTATACGTAAAAAATCGACTTCACTATTTAAGACTTTATCATTAAATCCATTTCCATACTTTCTACTAATTCTACCTTTGAAAGTTTCAACTGATACACTCCTATTGTCATCAGTCTTTATTGTAGGAGTTATTGCCAGTTCTTTAGGTATGCATCTACGTCTAGCCCCTCTAATATTTGGATTTAGATTTATTGTTTCAGCTAATTTTTTATTTTTGTAATCTTGTAAAAATCCTATTCGTTCTTGGAACAATAACTTACTTTCACCATCACGTATAGTTAAGTGCCAAATACCACTGGCGTTATACTCTTTATCATCTTTGACAAATTTTCGAGGTGTTCTATAGCTTACAGATACATTTATACCTAGAGCATTTAGTAGTTCAACTAAATCATCTTTCAATCCTTCAGAAACAGTAGAACACTCACAAGTACCTGTGCCATCTGCTGAAAAGTAACCTTGTAAGAATTTACATATTTGGTTTTCATGTAAGGAAAATATAAAACTTGGTATACGCTTTGTATGTGAATTTCCTGTAAATTCAAGTGCTTCCATTATTCTTCTCATTCTTACATTAGAAATTTTTACATCTATGCCATTAGGTTGTTCACTTGGTTTTGCCTTGTATAAATTGCATATAGTGTCTATTACTTCCCTACATTCTTTGTCTTGGTAACACGCAAAGGCTAAATCTCCCTGTGCATTAGAATAGTAACATCCATCACCTACCCATAATCCTAAGAATTGTAAGTAAATATCGCTTACTTCTACCATTTGTAATTCAGTACGCTCTTTAGAAAATCCTGGTTTTTGTATAATAACCTCTACCAGTTCAGTAACTGGGTTTTCTAAAGAAAATTTTCTAGGAGAAAGGACATAATCGCCTTCGTGTAAACTGTCAGCTTTAACTTCGATTAAATCTCCTTGCTTATTCATACCTATGATACTATGGTCTGTTGTACAGATTATCTCTTTATTACCCTCAATACATAATCTTACTGTCGGCTTTTTAACTGTATGTTTAACCACAGCATTTAAATCTCCCCAAATCATCTTATTGTTGTTATCTACAGTTAAAACTTTGTAACCTCTTTTTTCTGTAAACGCCCTCATTTCAGTAGGGGTAGTTTGTATCGCCCATTTTTCAACTAAATTGTATAGGTCTTCAATGTTAATCCTCATTATAGTATTGTCACAATCTTTTACGAGTACAGAAGATTTTCCGTCAACAGATGAGTCGGAAGTGTAAAAAGGTACTTTAGTTAACATAGCTGTACGTGTCATACCAAAACCATGTACTAAAGTATTATATTTACTTGCTATGTTTAATTTTGCAATGTATTCCTGTAAATCTATTGCTACCCCTTCTGTATTTACAGAAGAAAATCCGACATAAGGGTAACGTTGACAATATTGTTCCCATGACATACTAGAGTTTTGATGCCAAACAAAGCATACAGGTATTCCTGTTTCAAGCATGAAAGGCTCAAAGTATTGGTTATACCATTTACTTACAACATCTGCTCCTACTAAGTTTTCAAAGTCGAAGGAAACAATAGCATAAATATATTCCCTATTTTTCTTTGCCCAATTTAAATAATTTCGTAGGTGATTTTCCCAATAATCTATGTCATAGTCTTGATATTTTAAATCATTTTGATAAGTATGCGCCCCACTATCTATAAGGAACTTAACATTCTTACCTTTATAACGTGACATGTTCATGTGTTTTTCCTTGATGTAATGGTATGACATAAGAAAATCACGAATACCCATATCATACAATAAGTTAAAGTATTGTTCATTTTCTACACCCGAATATATCATACGGAAAGGTCTATCATAGTCCATTACCTCTCTTAAATCTGTACATTTATTTTCTGTTACAGGCGTTTCTTCCTTTGTTACTTTTAATACTTTTTTCTTCTTTATTTTCAACTTTTTAGCCATAATGTAATACCTCCTTAATTAATTCTGTTACATTCTGTCTATCCTTATCTGTTACAGGTTTTATTTCGTCATGTGTAACTTTATGCACCATACCTAAATAAGGTCTATGTGTGTAATGACAATATCTGCATAAAGTTTCATCTACTAAATCCAGCCCACTTTCAAAAGCATAAGCTGAACCATGTACAATGATAGCACCTATAGGCATCTGTAATGTAAAATAGGCATACATACGTTCCATGAACATTTGGGTTAAAGACGGAATACCAAAATTAAAAATTGGAAATACAAAGATAAGGGCATCATAAGTATATAACCTATCTAATACCTCTGATATGTCATCTTCACGTACGCACTTTTTAGCAGTAACACAACCTAAACATTCATTACACCCTGTGAATTTTAAGTTGTGTAATGTTACAACATCTACATCTAATTTCCCTTTAACTTCTTGAATAAATAACTCTGTCATATATTCTGTATTCCTTCTTTGTTTAGTCTGACTTCCATTTATTAATAATACTCTCATGTTACACCTCTAATCTATAAAATACGTAGTAGTTGTGTTACTTTTACCTCTGACACCTCTACATTCAACACATGTGTGTGTTGTGTCATATAATGTAACACGTACATTTTTTCCACCTGTTATCTTTTTAATGTATCTGCAAATTTCTACTGTAAGATTTTCCTGTGTTTGTGGTTGTTCACTAAAGAAGTTTACTATCCTGTTAAACTTACTTAACCCTAAAATCTTTTCAGCTGGTGTGTATTCTATTCTACATTTACCGAAAAATGGCAATAAATGATGCTCACATACGCTGGAGAACTCCATTTCACAAATTACGGGAGAAGCTGTCCCCTCTATGGGTGCTGGATTAGGGAATGCCTTCATCACTTTATCTAACTCCTTAGTATCTTTAGGTGCAAATACCTCGTTACACCAAAATTTTGCAATTCTATGTGGAGTACCTATGTTACGTTCTGTTATCTCCACATCTAAAACCCTATAAATTTCATCTATTAACGCTTCCACTTGTTTAATTTTATCTGTCATATTATCTACCTCCTTATATTCTTATTATAGCAAAAAAAATAAGCATTGGACGAATCCAATGCTTACCTGTACCTAGTATGTTTTCCATTATGCTCTAGGGTTTCTGTTTCTGTTTCTGTTGTTTCTGTTGTTAAGAACATTTCTTACAGATTTTGTTGGTACATTTTCTATACCTAAACCTTGTAACCTATTAGTTTCAGTTTGGACTTGTTTAGCACTTGGTCCCTCTGCAAATACTTTAAACATATCAGCACCTCCTATGGTTTTTAGTTGGAGTAGGGTATCAACGTAACATGCCTTCGCATTACCAAAAAACAGTTGCATGTACTTCTTCCTCCATACCTATAGTATAACATGCTAATTGTTGAAAAAGCAACGAATTTTGTCTAAATTTTGGTATAAATTTACATGATTTGTTTTTCCTTTATATAATACATCTATTAATTTTTCACGTTTTAAATTACCAGGACTTATTTCATTATATTTTTCACAAGCAACTTGTGAACCACACCCTAACATGTACCCGTCACTTGTTACAGTAATTTGATTAGAATATGCCATACAATATTTTTCTACAATTAAATGCACTTTATCTGTTAAATGTATTGTTCCATAATCTTCCACTAAATCTATATAGGGTTTTATGTCTTCTTCTGTAGCTTCCCAATAATACTTCTTAGTTAAACATACAGTTAAATCTACAGGATATTTACCTTCTACTGCATTATCTAATATTTCTGCCCAATCGTTACAGTCTAGTTCTTCTATGCCATTTTCCTTTGCATTACCTAAAGGAGAAACAGCTCTAGCATATACTTCTTTAACTCCAAATACACTTAAATTTTGTAATGTTTCCTCAAACATTGGTAAATTCTCTTTGCATAAATCCATTGTTATCTGATAGTTTATTCCATTTACTTGTAATGTCCCCAAGTTATCTAGGATGTGTTTACCTGTATTACGTAGTTGTGTATTACTTAAAGAATCCACACTTAGAAAAACTTTATTTAAACCTGTGCATTTTGTTAACTTGTCTATAAACTTATTTATATTTAGTCCATTTGTAACAATGTCATATGTCATATTTAAATCGTCCATATAAGACGTAAGGGTAAAAATAGTGTCATCAAATAAAGGTTCTTTACCACTAATGTGTATATGATTAATTCCTATTTGTTTAGCTTGATGTATTACGTCCATAAATTCATACACATTCATGTTTTCTTCCAACGTTTCATCAAATCCATAAAAACAATGTCTACATGTAAATTGGCATTTATTATTTATCAATAACCTCATTTCACCTATAGGGGATTGAATGTAACGTTCTTTATAATTTGGCGTAGAGGGGTCTTCCCAAATTAAATCATTAACACAATATTCATAAATGTTCTTTATCATGTTACAATCATTACATTCACCACATGGTTTTCCGTCTACAGGTGTATTGCAAGAGAAAAAATCGTCCTGTGTAATTTTAAAGTGTCTAGCATACATAGCTAAAGATGCCTTGCTCTTAGTTATAAATGGGGTTATAATTTTTATTCCTTTGCTCTCTAACATATTATTCAATCCATTTATAAATTCCTCTGAACAGTCAAAATATGATGCTTCTTCCCCATTGTCTATTATTGCTAAAGCTATAGTGTCATAACCAAATTTTTCTGCATGTGCTACAGCATTTGCAATAAATACAAAATTTCGCATAGGAACATAAGCATCCTTTTTCATATCTACAGTATCCCATATGTGGCTACTGTCTACATGTACCATACTAAATTTCATATCTAACTTATCTGCCACATCTCTAGCACATTTCCATTCTTCTTGTAACATAGGTTGTGACCAATTCATAAATAAAGTATCTATTTGAGTGTGAGGGTATTCTTCCTTTAAATAATGTAACATTACAACACTATCAAATCCTCCACTATTTAATGCTAATATCTTTTTCATTTTTACCTCCTTGATTAAAAAAATAGGCAGACTATAATAGTCCACCTATTCTGTTACTATTCTACGTTAAACACCTTATGAAGTTGAGTTTGGAAATGAATATGACGTTTACTTATCCAAGGCATTTCAGTATTTAATACCCAATTTATCACTTGGTGTATAATCTTTTCATCTGTCCCATATAAAGGGCTAAGTAAAACCTCATAAGGAAATCCTGCATAGTCTTCTTTCATATTACGTTCCATTACATAAAAAGCATATACTACATCTGCTAAATTTCCAAAACATATCTTAACTTCATCCTTATATTTTAAAAATTTTAAATTATCCTGTGTTACATCACTTATGCGCCCATCTAAAATGTTAGCAGAAGGAACTTTAATATCCATTATTACATTGTAGCTCCTTTTAAGTGGAATAGGTAAAGTTCCATTTGTTTCTATATAAACTGTGTAACCCTTCTCTGATAAATATTCGGCTAGTAAATCTACTTCCTTATTATATACAAGAGGTTCACCTCCTGTTATACATATATCTGTAATTTCATGTTCGTTTGCCATGTCTATTGCACGTTTAGCTATGTTAGCTAATTCCAATCTTGCAGAACATTTGCCTTCCTGTGGTGTGTCACAATAAACGCATTTTACATTACATCCATATGTTCTAATAAATAATGTAGGGACTCCCGAATGTGTTGTTTCACCATTTATTGTATAGAACATTTGGGTAATAGGTAAATAACCTTTTAATTCAGTCATTATTCTAAACCTCCGTCATATTCTACAAAAGAACCTGGAGTTTCATATAATGTAACACGTTCTAAAACAACTCTGCCTTTAAACGCTTCATCTATTACAGGGTCTAAAACATCCCATATCTTAACTGCGATATTTTCGGCTGTAGGGTTAAAATCCAATACTTTGTTTAGGTCTTTATGGTCTAGTTTACTTATTACATATTCCTGTACTATCTCTTTAAGTAGTTTAAAGTCTATTACAAATCCGTCTTTAACTTTACCAAGTAACATGATGTGTAAATGGTAAGTATGACCATGTACATTAGCACAAGCTCCATCATAGTTTAGTAAATGGTGGGCAGAGTCAAAAGTAAACTCTCTACCTATACGCATTACCTTTTCATCAAAAGGATTTATACTTGGTTCTTTTCCATTTTTATCTTCTACTTCTTTTCCTATAAGTGAAACATCACTACAAAATTCTTCTAATGCATCCATTAGCATATTTACTGCTCTATCTGTCATATCATTTGGTAATCTTATCCCTAGTATTCTTCCATTATTTTTATCTTGCATCTTTATATTCCTCCTTAATTACACTTTACTTTAAATTTTATTAATGTTTTCTCTGACCCATTTATTTCAGTTGAGCCAAAACCTGTTACGAAAGATAAATCGTAACCTTTACTAGCTAATATTCCTCTTGCACTTGTTAGTGCTTTTACAGCTTGACTTATAGCTGACGCTCCGATTGCATGAAGTTCGACTTCCTTATCATCTTCTATAGATAATACTATACTTCCAGCAAGTTTTGGTACAGCACTCTTTCCAGCAACTTTTAATACTATTTTTTCTTTCTCCATTTAACTTCACCTCCTAATGTCATTATAACACATTAGTAACGTAATATCTTTGTTACCTTTGCAACAACGTCTTCGGAATCAATGTAACCATATTCTCTACTGTCATATGACATAGAGGGATTATCACCTAAAATGTAACATAACATCTTTCCGTCTTTAAATTCTAAATCATGAACTCTTTTAATTACTCTTAAAGTTTTTCCGTCAGAAGTAGGGCGTTTAAACACATAAACTTCTCCTTTTTCTATCTCTAGGTTATCAACACGTTTCGTTAAAATAATTGAGCCGTCATCAAAAGTAGGGTACATGGATAAACCACACACTAAACAAACAGGATGCATGTAAATCCAACGGGCAACTAAAAAGATAACAGCACATACTATAACAATTATCTTAGTCATCTGTATCGCCTACTTTATTTTGCCAAGGTTCAAAGTTTTCTATTTGATGTAATAGATGTTCAGCATTTCCGTCAAAACAAATTCCTCTGTCATCTATATACATGACAGCTGGTGGTTTACCATTTGTCACATAATCTACTTTAATGTTATGCTTTTTAAGATAAGCCTTTATAGCTAATAAGCCTGTTGTTTCATTACATCTTGAAGAAACAACTACCACTTTGTAATCTTTTCGTACTTTGTCTATTACTTCTTTAATTCCCTTTACTGGAGGGTCGGGAATAATAGTATGACCTTTCCAGCCACTTGTGTAAGAGTGTATCACTCCGTCAAAATCAAATACTATTGTAGGTTTCTTAAACTTCATTATCAATCACCTTTATCCTTTCTAATGGTACATTTTCAAGTGTACCCTCTTTAAATGTAACTGTTGCATATGAACCTCGAAAATTATGGCAAGTATTTATCATAACACCTTCTCTTTTAACTACACAGTCCTTACAACTTTCCACTTGGTTATATTCTTGTTGTATGTTTAGGCACCTCCTACATTGGATAGAACTAGGTTGTACTTGAACCTTAATGTTCATCTTTATTCAACTCCTTAACTAATTTATCACCACATAATTCTAAAAAATGGGGTAAACTAATTGTTACATAATCTCCCATAGCATCTTCTTTTACATGCCCGTCTTTAATTTGCTGACCTAAATAAAACACTACTATAGGTTTCTTACCTATAGGACAGTCACTCTCTGCTTGTTGTAACCATTTTCTCATAGCTACAGATTTTTGGTTTTTACATTCCACATGTAGTAAGAACTCTTTATCTTCTTCTAAGCATGTTAAATCCCCTTTAAATTCTTCAGCTTTGTTACTCTTTTTAGCAAATCCTCCAGACTGTGGGGTACGTGTAAGATTGATATTAAGGTTCTCCTTAAATATAACAGCTATCTTACGTTCATACGTTGCCCCTTTGTTCTTGCTTCTCTTTCCTCTTTTACTTGCTTCTTTTTTCTTCTTTCCAGTTATTAATTTCTTCATTGAAAGCACCTCCTTTATTTAGGTAACTCGCAACTTCTTCTAATGATTTAAAATATTTACCACCATTACTTTCTACCATTTGACCTACTTTATCTAAAGATTTCATTTGTACTTCGTCAAATTGTTTTTCTATCTCATCATGTCCTATAACAAATTTATTCGATTTTTCATTCCATCTAATATCCAGTCTATATTTTATGTCTGATTTTAGTACACAGAATAAAGTTTTATTAGGTCTTTTATTACTATCATCTATTACCTCTGCAATGCTATATACCCCTGTCATACGTGGAGTTATAACATATAAACAATAGTCACATATTTCCCTTTGTCTTAATTCTTCTTGGTAACATTTTTCATTCCAGTCATCTACCACGGGATTAAAATAATCTATATCGAGCATGGTAACCAATTTATCTCTCCATTTGCTATCATTACAAGTTCCACCTAAAAATACTTTTTTCATTCTCTTTGATTTTTGCGTCATATAATCACTCCTTTTATAAATATACATCTTAATTATAATGTCACTTCCCTCTTACGTAAAGTTTCAATTATGTTTGCACCTACTTTTAAAATTTTGGTAAGAGTGTAACGTTTTACCTTTAACATTTTCATTACATACTCTTTTGTTTCACCTTCCATAAGTAACACTAAAGCCATTTGTAATATTGTTACTTCTGTTTCCTTTAAATAAAGGGGTGCTATCTTAACAACCTTTGTTATAAGTTGTGACATTTCTAAATCGTCTTCCATTACATCTAATTGTGTGTCATACTCCCCTGTAATATCATTGTTATATTCAAGATTAACCTTGTTACGTTTTAAAAAGCGTGACATATTATTTTCCATGCTGTAATAAGCAAAGGTAGTGAACTTTGCACTACCTTTTTTATATTTTAGAGATGCTTCTACTAATCCTAAATTGGCTTGTTGTAAATAGTCATCTCTATCCTTAATTTCATGCTCATTACAGAATTTGTGATGTAACGCCTTAGCATAATCAAGATTATTCAATATTAATTGCTCCTGTTCATGCGTCATTATATACATCCCCTATCTTAAATTACTTAATCTTTTATCCTCGTCAAAATCCCCGTTACGTCTAGTAATTTCACGTGAAATTAAAAATATCATTTCCTCATATGAAGCTATTGTATTTGCTAACATACTTAATTTGAGCTTCTGATTCCTATATTCTAAGAACTTATCTTTTACCTTTTCATTATTGTTACACAATAATTCTTTAGATTTCTCACTTGCCTTTGGAGCTAACTTTGTGTGGCTGTCATACACTTCCACATATGCGTCATAATAAATACGTTTCACATCTTCCACTCTCATTTCTTGCCAGTTATAAAGGGTACGCATATACGCCTTATTTTGAGTGAAAGCATTTAAATATTTACCTAACTCACGTGACGGAATTTCAGTTAAGTCCGAAGGTAAGGATAAGTAGTTTGTGTCTATCTGTAAATCACCTCCTAAATCTTTAGGTGTAAATACAGTTGCCCCTTGTTCTTTTATTTCATCTGTTAACTTATCCATTAGTGATGCATTTTCTCTCACCTTTTGCATCGGATTTATTTTTTTCTTCTTGCCAACTATTTTCTTACTCATAGCTGTCACCTAATGACATATTGCATTATCTAACTCTACTTGTGTTGGTTCTTCACCCTCGCCATTCCACTCAAATAAATCTTGAGAACACGCATAAGCGTTATATTGACAAAATTCACATTCTACATCCTCATTACTACATCTACCTTCAAACGCACAATCTTTAAACATAGTATATTCCTCCCTATTTTCTTACGGACGTTTTACCACATAAGTTTCTATAACTACGTTTCTTACGCCCTTTTTTAATTTCTGTTTCAACAAATTCCTTATATTCTGCACTCTCTAAAGCACCTTGTAACATACGCTTAAATCTCACATCCTTAGTTATGCGTAACAAGGATACCAACAAATAGTCATTACATTCTTTTGGTATTTTCCTTGCTATTGCATAATCAACTATTAAACATGCCTGTTCGTACGTATGTACATGCGTGTGACCTTCATTAAAAGGTTTGTATTCGTTATATACTAAATACGGATTTTTATTATTTTTTGAGTAGCACACATGATAGCCTTTTTTTGAGAAAAGATGCTTAGAAAAGTCACCCAAAATATAACACCTCCTAAACTACATAACATTCATTACGATAACTACAAAATCTGCATATGTTACAACTTTTACTTGTGCCTTCTCTTGGTGGCACTTTTTTATTTGCCACGTAATAATTAACTTGGTCATAAAAGTCCAGTATGTCACACATTAAATCGTCATCATATTCTATGACAAATTCCTTTAATTCTTGATTATCTTTGTTTTCATAAAGGAAAACTATCCTGTCTATAGGGCGTTTAATTGTGTGTAACAAGTTATCCAATTTTAAGTTTGTATCAATGTTATGTTGTATTTTTTCCTCTTTAGTGTATTTCTTACCAGCTCTTAGATGTTGGTATCTACTTCTGTAAAACTCTGCCCTTTCCTTTTCTGATTTTTCAAATTCTTTGTCTGTCATAACAGCAAGTTCCTGTCTTCTACATTCTGTACAGTACATATAAATCATAGCCTGTGCAATATGTTCGGGTTTAGGTTCTTTCAACTTCCCAAAGAGGATAGAGTTCATACTCTTTAATTCTAGTATAGCATATTCCTGTTCTGTCATCTTTAGGATTCCGTCTGTGTGACCCTGTATGTTTGCTTCTGCATCTATGCAAGGACATTCATCCATTACAAGTGACCCTTCTTTTGTTAAATACTCTTGTGTACGTAAATGCATGTGTGTCCCATTATCAAAAATACGTTGTAAACGTGGGTCTATAAATCCGTCACTCTCTGCTCCAGTTCTTGCATAGTATAAAGAACGCATACATTTAAACACCTGTGACGGACTGTTTACATCTACTGCTCTATCGTTTTCTTCCACATTTGTGGTAAGGTAGTTATCAATTCTAGCTGTAATACTATCCTTGTTATACTTGGAAGAATTAAGTAATTCTTTTACTCCCAACTGTTACACCTCCATTATATTATTTTGTATATCTAAAAAGTAATCCCAGGGAATAATAGATAATTCAATATCCCCAAAATGTACTTCATGATACCCAAAAGGCATGTCATAAGATAATCTTACACTTTTAGCTTTTTTGTGTAACATTCCTTCTAATGCTTTACCTCTGTTTAAAAAGATAAAATCGTCCACTCTAAGTACTGCATAACTTTTCTTTTTTATGTCTATACACATTACAGGTACTCTTAATCCGTCTTTTATAGCTTCTTGTGCAATTTTATTCCACGTTCTTACATTAAGAGTGTAATAATTTGTATCTGTATATTTAGCTTCCACTAAATATTTATCATTACGTACATCAGCTTTGCATGACCATAACGCCCCACTTGCTATAACTGTCTTACCCCCAATTTGTTTTGCAATACGTTCTTCCTGTTTCTTACTCTTTTTCTTTTTTAACATTTCTTACTCCTTTCTTAAATCTACTTAGATAGTCATTCTTTTCCTCTTTTTCTTTTTTCTCTAAAGCTGGTGGTTGCCAATAAGAACAAAAACAAGTAGTACCTTCTATAACAATGTCATACTCTGTTACGCTGTCATTTTGACAGTATTCCTCTTTGTCATATAAATCTGCGTAGTAAAATCGGCAGTTGTTACAATGTCTTACATAACGTGCCTTTTTACGTAATGATTCTTCAACAGCTTTGTAACCTCTAGTAAACATTACTCTTTAGTTCTCCTTTCTATCTCAAGTATCTGCTCTTTATACTTATCAATTAGTTCGGGATTTGCTCTAAAATATTCTATTAGTTTTTCTAGTCCTTGGAATTTCTTTTCTGTATCTAATCCTTTATCAATATAGAACCAAGCACCTCCACGTGTAACTAAATTATATGATAGGGCTAACATTATTGCAGACTTAAATGTATCATTATAACCTTCTTTAACTCCAGCTATTTCACTATCTACTTGATAGAAGTCAAACTCACCACTTACCATACGTTTGTATGTTTTGTTCTTAACTATTTTGTACTTCACTACTTGACCTACAATTTCTTTATTGTTACCTGTACCTTCTGCTATCCAATCCCCTCTACGGAAACGAATATGTACAGAAGTATAAAAGCCTACTGCTCTACCTCCTGGTTCATATTCGGGGTCACCATATGCACCAATCTTTTCTCTGACTTGATTTATTAAAATTAAAGTACAAGGCATTTCACCATTACGGGTAAATCTGTTATTTATACTTTGGAACTTACCTAAGAACTCCCCAATTAACTTTTGTTTCACTCCCATTTGTACGCTGTCACCTGTATCACTCTCTAATACTTTTGTAGGTTCGGCTACTGCAACAGAGTCCCATATTATAAACTTAATACCTTTTTCTTGTAATGACTGCATAAGTTGTGCCACTTCTTCCAAAGAGGCAGGGTTAGAATATATCATGTCATCTGTATCAATACCTAACTGTTGCAAATATGCGTTATCTAAAGTGTTCTCAAAATCCATTAACGCACAAGGTAATCCCATTTGTTGTGCATTACGTAATATATGCAATGACTGGGTACTTTTAGTAGAAGAATATTCACCACTTATGTGTATTACTCTCCCTATTGGTATACCTCCCCCTAAGTCTACATCTAATTGAGGGTCGCCTGTTGGTATTCTTTTTATACCCTCTAAACTGTATTCTGTCATATCCGATGCTGTACTTACTATGTTGTCATCTTTAAATTCCTTTTTAATGCTTTCAAGGATATTTGACACTATACTACTTGTTCCTGTCTTCTTAGATATTGTTTTCGTCTTTTTTTTCATCTTATAGTCCCTCCCTGTTCATTGAAAAATTGTAAAGGTCTTGATTATTCCAGTTAAAAGGATTAATTAAATGTTCTTTTATGACTCTATTAACAAATTCGCTAAATGTAATGTTTTCTTCTGCCTGTTGTTTGTACACATTAAAGGCCGTATACAGTTTTTCATCCACATATACTGTTGTTCTTCTCTTATTCATTTATTACACCTCCTTCACATCTATTATAAGTATGTCATCAGCTTTTAATCTGCCACATCCTATGTTTCTATTGTATTTAGCACGTATAACACCTATCCACCAGTTATACACTAACATTTTCTTTAAATTTGTATAATCCGTATTTTCTTTTGGTTTACTTGTGTATTCTATAGTGTCTACTACGTTATACCCTTTTAAAGAGTACTTGCACACATATGTTTTATTTCCATATGGAAATCTCTTAGCTAATTTTTCAGCTTTCTTTGCCATTTTTGCTTCTTTATTTTTACCAAACATCTTAACAACCTCCTATGTTTTAACTTTTTATTTATACTTATATTATAGAGAAATAACGTTAAAACGTCAATTAAGTAAAATAACCTTAAAAAAATAACCCTTGAAATAAATCAAGGGCTACTTCCTATTATAAATTATCGAATACTTCTCGTCTTGCATTCCATTTTAAATCTATAGGAGCTTTACACTTACCACAATTTACAGTGAAGTGTTCTCCGTCTACACTACAACTTACAACGTAACGTGCATTACAACATCCACAAGTGTATTCTGCAATGTCTAAAGGAAAATCGGATATATTCATGGAATGACCACATCTAAACTTGGCTGTGTCACGTTCACGTCTATTTAACCATGCATATTTCTGACACTTATCTGTACCAGCATCAGCACATGTAGATAATCTGTTACACTCCACGTAACATAAAGAAGGATAAACTTTTGATTTTACCATTTTGTCATTGTCTACAGGTTTAGGTGTTCTAGTAGGTTCTTCTACCCTTTTTACTGTAGGGGGTTTTACAACTACCTTTGGTTTCACTTCATGTACTGCTTTCTTATCCTGTAACAATATTTTTAATACTTGCAAAACATGTTTTATATCCTCTGTACCTATTGCTTGGGTTTCAATATTAATCTCTTTGTTTGCATCTTTAAATTCTAATCTCATACATCATTCCTCCAATACATTTGTTTAAGTTTAATTAAAGTGTATAAAAAATGGGGTATGCTGTCAAACATACCCACAGTGTATCAATGCCCGCAAGCGTATGACGCCCCATGTGCAGAACCAATATCAAGTGCTAAATTTAATAACTTGTCACGTCCAAAAGGATAAATCATACATTCTCGTATTTCTTTTATCGCTTCGTCACAGTTTTCCTTTGGGCAACTAAATAATAGTTCGTCATGTATTTGTACTAACATCTTACACCCTAATTCTTTTAGGCGTTCACTCCTAGCTATATTTATTTGTGCATTTATCATTATGTCAGCACCACTATTGTGATTTAATAAACCACTTGCTATATAACTATGGTCTTCTGTAAATATTTCTATATCCATAGTTGGTAACACCCCTAAATATTCTGTCGTAACAATTTTTGTAAATGTTATGCCCTTAATCAAACCTAATAATTGTTGAGCCTTTGATGAAGTGCATAATTGTAGCAGATGAATACATGAACTTAAACTTCCTCCTTTTGTGTATAGTTTACGTCTTAAAGCACAATCTTTACCTTGTAGATGTAAATTCTCATCATACGTAAGTTGTGCTACGTCCTTGCATAAATTAATAGGTGCATAACTTGTGGAATGTCTATCCATAACACTTAGTAATCGTTGTTGTTTACTCTCAACCTTGAATCCCACTAACTCATTAAATTTGGCATAAGAATCTAATTCTACAAAAACTCTGTAAACGCCGTTTTTCTGTTCTTTATACCTAGAACGTATGCCTAATGAATTAAGCAGTAAGTGAACTGAATAAGCCACTTGTTGTGATTTACTTGTATAATTTAAACACTCTTTGCTAAAACCTCCGTCAGTATTAAAAAGACCTCTTAATAAAGAGCATTTAATATATACATCAGAAGTTAAATACCATGACGGGATTATTTTATCTTGCTTACTAGCGTTGTGTAATCCATTACTTCTACATAACTCTCTAAATTGCTTATTCTCTGTTGTAAACTCGTAACATTCACCTTTACTTCCCGAACTTTGTCTTAGGGTTAATTTATAATCTAAATGTTCCTCCACAAAAGATTTTAATAGATGTAAATAATGAAGTTTATCTTTACCTCCACATAATCTCATAGCATTACGACTTGAATAATTACCGTCACCAATTAATGCCCCAATATATTCATGTATACTTACATCTTTATTATTACATGTAACATTATTATAATTACCATTTACTATATAATCTCCTGGTTGTAATTCTTTTAAACGTTTAAATATCAATTCACCATTATCATAAACGCAGAATCTATGGTCTAGTGTTACCTTTTGAATAGTGTTTAAAGTAGTTAATTTGTACACTTCTTTATCCCCTGTTTTATATACATTGTAATCATCTGTTACACCTGTGTGTGTTACAAGTACATCTTTAGTTATATCAAGCTCACTTATTTGTTTGTAACCTTTTGTTGTTAAAATTGGTGTATCATAAGTTTGACACCCTTGTATCGGTGCATTTAATGCTAATCTTTCAGCATAACCCACTTCTCTAAAGTTACCACTTTGTATCTGTGGAAGTCTACGTTCACGTCCTAGTACTGTATATACTTTTCCATGTTGATGTGCATACTTCTTTTGACGTTTCATAAACTTAGCTATTCCAGGAAACGCTTCAAAGTATAAATCCATTAAGGATTGAGCCATTTCTTTAGTACTCTTACAACCCCAAAATGGTGCAAGTGTATCAGGTAAATCCTTTTTATGCTTATACCCTTTTAATTCTTGTAACATTTCAGTTAACATTCCGTCACTATTTAATGTACTTTCAAGTGCCATGACACTACCTCCATACTGTAATCAATTAATACCGTTACTTTCGTAATACTTTAACACCTCTCAAAGAGGTCGGATTAGAGTACCCCTTATTAATGACTCTTATAAAATCTGCCCTTTGCGTCTTTAATGTGATGTTCTTTAAAGTGACACTTCCTACATAGTGTTTCTAAGTTATCTTCTTGATTATTATGTCTATCCCTGTCTTTGTGATGTACAACTAAATTCTCTGTCGCTCCACATCTCTCACAGGCACTTTTACGTTTCTTTTTATATAAGCCTATGCCATCTTTGTAAGATGAACTTTCTTCACCTCTAGGGTGACACCCTTTTAACTCTTTATGTTCATGGTAATACTGTTTACAAGCCTTTATTCTATTTTGGTGCTTTATCTCTGTTCCACATTCATTACACCATTGTTGTCTGTTACTTGTAGGTGTGTATTCTTTACCACAATTTTCACATATTTTACTTTCCACTAATTTAGGTGGTGTAGTATTTCTAGGTGTACCCTTATTTCTGCAACTTTTACAAATATTACGTAATCCATCTTTAGCATATTTGTCTTTATGAAAACAACTTTCATCTTTCATTTCACCACATTTTTTACACAACTTCATAATATCACCCCTTACACTATTATTTATTAATGTAACAATATTGTAAGACTTTTGGGTAACATCATCAAGTGAGTCATTAATTCTCCCCATTTAACATACTATTAGATTTGCCTGTAAGGCAGTAAGTATATTCCCTCTAATTATCTACTAGAGATAAATAAAGAACTCGTTACACCTTCATTCTATGTCACCATAGAGTTTTAGCTCGGTATTGCCATACATTATTCATGTAAGGTTCTCTTGGTTATACCACAATACTTATAAAGGGCAAGTTTATAAGCTGTCGGAACCGATATGAGGGGAGTTTAATGTTCCCATTACTTTTAGTCTAGGAACGCTATTACTTTACCCATTTTCCTAAACTTAGGGTATTTCTTTTTAACTTCGTTAGCGTCACAGTCTAATCTAAACATTAGTTTTGCTGTATTACCATGTAAGTCTACTTTATGCTCAAAGGCATTTAATAAACCTGCATCTTTACTAAAGTGTGCCATAACACGTACTTCTAGGTTTGAGTAGTCACAAGATATAATATCCTCTTGGTCATAATCGTCTAAATCCCCTACAAATAAACTTCTTATGTTATAAGCATCATCTTCTCCAGCATTTGGTATCTGCATCAAATTGGGCGAATTTGCACTAATCCTGCCACTTTGCGTACCTACAGGATTGAATGAACAATGGATTTTCCCATCGGGATAACATACCTCTAAAAATTTCTGTGTAAATGTTTTCAATTTACTTAATTCCTTGTGTTTCAATAGCATATTACAGAACTTAACACCCATTATTTTATTACTATTCTTATATTCCATTCTACTTATGGCTACTAATGTTGCATTGTTAGTTTGAGGAACACCCTTTGCTGTTCTACTTTGTACAGGGAAACCAAAGTTTACATCTAATAAATCTTGGTTTACTGTTTTAAATCCGTCATACCCGAATAATAATTGTGCTAATTGTTGTGACGAATTTATATCAAAATCAACTCCAACTAATTCTAACATCTGATATTCTAAGTCTTCTATGTCCTCTTGCATTTTTTCATTCATTTCAGCACATGCTTCTTTATCTATTGTTATACCTCTTTCTTCCATGTCATATAAAATACGTATAAAAGGTGGGTACATTTTGTAATATATCTTTGTCATACCTGTTATCTCTAGTTCCTCTAAATAATGTAAATATAACATGAAGGTAAAAAATGCATCCTCTGTAGCATAATTAGCACTATCCCCTATCATTGTTAAATCGAATGTAGCTTTCTGATTAGCTTTTAATCCAGCTTTCTTTTTTATCTCTTTGGGTACTGTAGCAACTACATCATTAAACTTTTCCATTTGATGATTAAATATACGTAACACATTAGGTTTTAACCCTTTATCTACATTTTCATTACATAACCATGACGCTACCATTGTATCAAATATATAAGGTGTCTTTATTTCAATTCCAATGCGTTTCATTACGTGCATGTCATATTTAATGTGATGTCCCACTATTGTAACATCTGTACGCTCAAAAGCTGGGCGTAAATGCCTAACTATAGTCTTCAAAGGAAGCTGTGGAGTAGGGTCGAATCGGTGACCAATAGGAATGTAATAACTATCATTAATACCAAAGCTAATTGATATACCTACTATTTTAAAATATGGATTATCTGCATTACACCAATCTACTGTATTTGTTTCTGTATCAAACGCAAATTCCATAACATCATATAATTTATATCCTAAACATCTTAGTTGTGTTTCACTTGTAACAATAACCGATTTTCTATTTTCAATCTGTTCTCTACCTAATAAATATGTTTCATAAAATCTCAACTTAATTCCTCCTTACTTAAAAAGGAACTCTTAATTGAGTTCCTTCTTTGTGAGTGATTACATCTATTTATATTATTCGGGTATATAACTTCAAATTCCGGTAAATTTAGTATATTCATATTGGTTTATTTCTCGTTTTTTCCTAAAACATTTCTTTCTATTCTATCTTCAACTCTACGATTAAGATACATTAAAGCTAATTCTATATGTTCTAATGCTTTTTCATTATATTCACTGGCAAATTGTCCAGCTTGAAAAGCTTTCATTCTATCTCTCACTATTTCTAGTAAATCTGTATCTATTACTCCATGTTGTGAGTTCTTATCTTTTCTTGGTCCACGTTGTAAAAGTATCTCAGCTACAACACCTATAAAATTACTTCCATCACACCAACAAGTTTCACCTTCTTTGCAAATTATATATCTATGATTTGCCCCTCCTTGACCTATTTCATCTGCCACATATACATCATTTAATTTTTCTCTTTTTTGAATAGTACTTAATTTTCTCATATAACTACCTCCTTTTATAAATATACCTCATTATACCATAGTTAAAGTTATATAGTCCACAGTTATAGTTTCATACCCTATTATTCTTCGCCTTCTAAAACATCTTTTAATGCTTTAGCTGGTTTGAATGAAACTGCCAATTTAGCTGGTACTTCTATTTTTTCTCCAGTTTTAGGATTTTTACAAGTTTTAGCTTTTCTTTCGTATACTTTGAAAGTACCTAATTGTGGTATAGTAAATGCTTCATTATCTTCCATAGCACCTACTGTAGTTAATACTAAATCTGATACCACTTTTATAGCTTCTTTAATTTCTTTTTGTTTCATACCTGTTTCTTCTTCAAAGTTATTTATAACTTCCTTCATTGATAATTTTGTTACAGACATTTTACTTCCCTCCTATTTTTTCAATTTAAATTTGTTACTTTTTTTATTTTTAAAGACGGATTTTGCCTTTTTATGTTTAGGCGTTTCGTCTTCATCATCTACACCAAGTATTGCGTCATCATCATCTTCGACCTCGTCATCTGTGTCATGTGTAAAATCTTTACCTTTAGAAGCTGTTTTAGATATTTCGGCTTCGATAATATCCATTAAACTATCTTCACTTCCGTCATACATTTCTTTATATTCTTTAGGTAATAATTCCTCTATTTCTTCTTCTGATATTTTATATCTTCCGTCTTTTTCTAAATTGTAAGTTGTATTAGTATCTTTACCAATACGTTCTAAGTAATATTTTATACCAGCAAGACCATAACGTTGAGATTTTCTTTGTATTATACCAGCAGTTTTAGTGCCTACTACATAAAGTTTTAATTGGCGTTCTATTGTTTTCTTTTTGCCATTGTCTTCATATTCATAAGGTCTTAAATCTAAAACTATCCAAGCACTTTTAAAACTAGGTCTGTCACCCGTGTCACATAAAGGACAATCATCTCCTGTACACATTACACTATCAAAATATGTTTTACCATTACGTGTGTTTTTTACATTATGTTCATAGAAGTTAACTGGTTCTTCTGTTAAGAACACTATAGGGGCATCCCCTTCTTTAACATATAATCTGTATATACCAGCTTTATTTTTTTGGTATTCCTCACGTCTTTTTTCTTCTTCTTTGACTGCGTCAAATCCTCTTTTAAATAAACTCATAAACTTTACCTCTCTTTCAGTAATCTACTAATTTCACATTTTCTTAATGTACTTAAATTATACACTCGTCCAACACACGTGTCAAACGAGTGTACAGATTTATTTCCTCATTTTGAACCTTATTTTTAACTTAGATGTTGCACCTTGTAACATTGTGTCAATTTGTTCCTTGTTACATTCTTGTGGGTCTTTGCATCCTTCGGGATAAATCACGTCATACGTTGTTACGTCTGCCATATACTTGTCATATGCTTTTTTAGCACTTGCACCCCCTACATCATTATCAAACATACGTATAAACCTTGATGCCTTAGACTTTAAGTACTTAGCTTGTGTAGGACTTAATTTATTCCCTAAAATTGCTTGTGCATTAGGAAATCCTAACTGATGTAACCATAACGCATCTAATATACCTTCTACTAAAATTATTGTGTCATCTATTACTTCCAATTTATTTTGTGGGAACGTTACATGGCTTTTTTCAAATTCATATACCCTGTAACGCTCATTTTTTCTTCGATTTTTACTGATGTAACGTCCAACAATACCAGCTAACTTTCCGTCTTCATAAAAAACGGGAATTGTAACAGTCTTATTTGTAACGTCACGCCCTATTTTAAAATCTATCATGGTTTGTTTAGTAAAACCACGCTTAAAGAAATACTTGTATGTTTCTTTACCACTTCTATAAGGTGCTAATGCTTTTATTGGCAATACTTTGTGTGTTTCCTTTTCTGTTACGTTACGCTTTTTCTCCTGTAATTCGTCATAAGTTAAAAGTGTTTGGTGTATTGTGTCTTCGTCCACGTCATCAAACTTAATATGGTATCTTTTTTCTAACCATTTTCGGGCGTTCATTACGCTTTTAAACCTATCTTTATCTGATAAGTAGCATAACCAATCTAATGTACCACTCGCCCCACAGGCGAAACAGTTGAATATGTTATGCTCTACATTTACACCAGCACTTGGGTGTTCTTCCTTATGAACAGTACAAGTGAAGCGTATCCACTTATTACTACTGTGGTCTATCACTTCACTTGCACCTAATTCCCATAACAGGTCACATATTTGTTCTCTGCTTAACATCCTATTCTACCAGCATCTTGTAACATCTTTAATACAAAGTTCGTTGCCATTTCTTGTGCTTGTTGTGGGGTATCTCCCATAAAATGAAATCTTACATCTTGTACATAAATGCAAACACTTCCATCTACTTCAATTTGAAAATCTACTCTATACATGTTGTACCTCCTATACAATTAGTTTTAGGTGTATCACGTTTATATAATTCGGGTTTTATTTTATCATCATATATACATATATTTATAGCTTCCTTGCATGTTTCGCAATAAATATCTGATACATACTGAAAAGTACAATCCAAATATTTACTTTGAGGAACTTTACCTTGTAACAACTCCCAATTCATAAAAGTTTCTCTATCTAATTCCCCTTTAGCTAAAGCGTGACTTATACTTCGAGCTTCCCCTCTATATGGAATCCACAATCTACATATAGAATTGGGTGCTACACAATTCTCCACAAAATCTCTTAAAGTTATTTTAGTTTTCATCTTTATTTCCCCTTTCGTCTTCTTCTAATGGTAATGAAGCGTAATATTCTGCATTTTCCATTACATCATATAATTCACAACCAGCACTATCTCTTAAATAAGATAAAACTAAACATGTTATAAAATCTGCTATTGCATAACCAAAACTTTCTCTATAAATCCCGAAGACGGGGTTACGTGTTAAGATACAATACACATCTATCCACGTAACAACAGCAAAGGCTATACTTAATATATTGAACAATACCACTTTTGATTTTAATAAAAAATACTGAAACATCTTAATATCCTCCTTCTTAATCTATACCTAGAACTCCACTTTCAAATTCTTTTTCTGTGTAATCTTTTTCACCTTGTGACACATATATACCTCCAAAATTCATGGTGTCAAAGTTCCAATTTAACATTACACTTCCCAACACACCTTCTCTTTGTTTTTCTAACACGATTTTAGCTTCTTTATCCTCAAGCATTTCTTCCGTACGCTCTAATCGCATGACAACATCTGATTCGTGTGTAATGGCTCTTGCAAAGTTTACACTTTCAAGTCCACCTTTGCTTTTTAAATCTTGTTGTGTATTTGCACAAATAGGAATTTCCAAACTCTTCGCTAACTTCTTTAATCCCCTAAATATGTGTGTTACACGCATATGGTCTGCTTCTGCCCCTTCTTCATCTTCCATTAAATATGCAGAGTCCACAAACACTATATCAGCTTCATTTAACTCTACTTTCGCCCTAATAGAAGAAACAGTTGTTGCTGTATCTATTATGAATGTTTCTAAACCTTTCTTTGTTTCTAAAAATTCATAGTAAATCTTTTCTTGGTCGGGCGTTAATTTACCACTCTTAAAATCGCTATAATTGAACTCTGAATATAACATACCCATAGCCATAGCTTCTAGTCTATCTTCTATTTGTTCTTCACTCATTTCTGTTGTAAAGAACATTACACGATAACCCTGTAACCACATGTGACATGCAAATAGTATAAAAAGCCATGTCTTCCCTGTCGAAGTTTTCGCCATGAGTGTAATAAGTTGTTTAGGCTGTAACCCTTTAAGCATATAATCTAGTAACTTAATACCTGTTTCAATTCCTAATATACCTTTATTACGTTTACGTTCTTCATAACGTTTCTTTCTATCATCCATATCCTTTGTTGTATCTACTGCTGTTGTTTCTGTTAAATCTAACTCTACTTTGTTTACCAATTTACGAATACTTTTTACTGCATCACTTACTTGACCACTATCTAACATATCAGCTACTTCATTCATATAACCTACTATAGTGTTATGTGTTTTCTTGTCACGTATTTCATCACACCAATATGCTAGAGGTTCTTCTGTACCTACATTATCCTCATACGTTTCTAATTCTACATTCGGGAATTTTTTCTCAAATATACGTATTGTAGGTACTGTCCCATTTTTCATGTAAAAATCATCTATAAATCGGATGCAGGGTTGATATTCCTTTTCAAAGTATTTTGCTGTTATTTGCTTGTCTTTTAAAATGTCATAGTCCTTTGTTTCAAGTAATTTTGAAATTAACCCAATTTCTACACTCATGTTTCTCACCTCAATCTAATTTAAAAAATAAGTTTTCTAATTTCATCATACGAATAAATATAAGGTGTGTCAATTAGACCATAACTATCCGAAACAAAATAACCACATCTTGTACTTAACACTAATTCCAAAATTTCGGGTGTCATATATGTTACCCTCACACTCAATCTAATACTACCAAATACTTTAAAAAAGTTTTGTCTATTCATCATATAATTAGCAAAATGTTTATCTTTACTTACAAATACCACGTTCATATCAGTTTTACGTACTACCTTTAGTACAAAAGCTAGTTTAGCTGGGTCATATCTATATTCCTTTTTTCTAAAGGGAAGTATTCTTCCCCACAAAGAGTGTGGGGGAACTTCCTGTAATGTAACTAATTCATCTAAATCCACATATAGCATTGGTGCTGTTTGGTTACTTATATTTCCATGTAACATTTCAATTACTCCTTTCTATTATCTTTACCTACTAATTTTATAGGTGTCATATTACCCTTTATTAAAGACTCTATACTCGCTCCATATCTTTCAACTACACTCTTAGGTGCTAAATTGGTGCATATAATAGTTGGAAATCCTTTGTCTTCTCTATGACGTAACAAGTCTTCCAATAATGTCATGGCTAACTTATTGTCTTGCTCTTTACCTATTTCTTCTAAAACTAGAAATTCCCTATCTTTAATGTCCTTTATTACATCTTCTGTGTGCATTTTTAATTCAAAGTTGTTGCATCCCCATGCTCTTGTATAAAGTGTCATGTAATCTACCCATGTCATACGTTTTGCTGTATAACGGTGTTTATATGCTTCCTTTATTATTATTGATGCAATAGATGTTTTTCCTGTACCATTACTTCCATACAAAAATAACCCTTTGTTATATTTAAAGCTGTTATCAATATTATCAATATACCCTTGCACATAATCTAGGATTTTTTCACTTAAATCTAAATCCTCTAAAGATAAATCTAGGAGTGCTTTTGGCACTCCCATGTTTATCAAGTTTTTATTACTTAAAGTTGTTCTTATTGGACGCATTATTCCCACTCTCCTATACTACTTTGTTCATCTGCAACTTTCTCATATTCCCTATTTTTAAACTTACTATTTTTAGGCGTTTCATTATACGTTCCGTCTATCCAATCTTGTGTGTCAGCTATTATTTTATTTGCCCACCCCGAAATAATTATATCGGGATTTGTTTTACGCATATCTAAATATTTTTGACCACTATCTATTAAAAAATCGTACATCTTTAAAATAAACTCATTATCCATTGTCTGTTGTGCAATTTTTATGTTACGCATGTAACGCATATCCAACTTTTGGCTTGAGTAATACTTTATTCCTTTTGCTGTTAACTTATCTCTATAATACCAAAGAATATCAGCACTTGAATAGTTTTCTATGGCTTTTACCATATATGCTCTTTGTGGTTGTTTTTGTACTTGTTTCTTCTTTACTAAAACCTTTTTAGCACTTGTTTGTGCTTGATTCCTACGCTCTCTAAATAAATCTTTTATGTCTGATGTGTCACGTTTCATTCCTAATGTAATATTGTTCATTGTATGTTCACTACCTCTCAATTTTATTCTTCTGTGAATTTATCACATACATAATTTATATTGTCCTGTAACTCTTTTGTCAAGTCATTCACTATTACCTGTCTATCTTCACCCTCATGCACTTCTTGAGAAATCCAGCAGTCAACACGTAAAGATTGATAATCCCCTAAATTTAATGTAACACCTACACTTAATCCAACTACGTTAGGTGTAAATTTAGATACAGGATTTCCTTCTTTTAATGTTTCTTTATTCTTTGTTACAGTTGTATTTTCGTATGCTTCCTTATTTTTCTTTTTCATTATTTTCTTTGCCAATGTAATCACCCCTTATATTAAATACGCCACAACTGTTACGCTGTGACGTACCTTTATTATACTAAATCTTTTACATCTACATCCCCACTAATAAGTGCTTCTACAATATCAACACCTGTAATAGTGAAGGCACAATCTACATCATTGTTACTTACCACTATTGTTATACCTTTAGCTTTCATAGTGAAACCAGTTAAAAGGTATGTGGTATCTAAACAATATTTTAATGTCACATAATATAATGCCCTTTCTAACACTTCTGATTGAACTACTTCCTTAGCTATACTTGCATTATTAGTAGTTTCTGTTACTTCCTCTTTTTTGGCTCTCTTTTTTAATGCCATATTATTCACCCCTTATTAATTCTTTTATAATATAAGTATAATTACCTTCGTTTTTAAATGAATACTTATAAAAAGCTGTACCATATTTTGCATTTAAAATATTCACTGCTTCCATACAAGCATTACATACTTCTTCGGGCATATCTTGTAACCCTATGTCTATTCTTAATACAAGACCTTGCTCTAATAAATCTAAATTGTCACTTGCATAGTCTATAAGTGTGTCCTTAATTACAGCACATTCAATACTAGGATTAATACCTGTATAAGTTAAAGACGGGACACTTACTAGTTTAACAAAATAACCCAAGCCTACTGTATTTATTTGAGGTTTTTTATATGAGTTGGTCATTTTATTCACCCCTAATCTTTGTATTTTATACGTAATTCCAAAAGTCTTTGGTAGGGGATTATTGCTACAGGCATTTCATCCATGTCTTGTAGGGAAACGTAATACTGATTATATATTACATTTGCCACATTATGAATATATGATATACCTTTTCTACCAACTAATTCATAACACACATATTCTATTTGTGGGTCTTTATCTAAGTTTGCCATTTGTTACACCTCCTAAAATGGTAATCCATACATAGGTTCTAAAAACATATAGTAAAATAACATTACATATACAATTCCCATGCACACTTTATAATGCATTTCATCCTTTCTATCTTCACTAATAATAACATATATAGAGATACCACAAAGTATTGCTTTAAATAACATTTAATAACACCTCTTAATAATATTGTTTGTTTACTTCTCCTAAAGCGTCATGCACTTTTCTTGGAAAAGATGTATTAGCAACGCTGTAACCTTGTCTTACATTACATTGTTCAGCTATCCTAACTATTGTTTCAATCTGTTCTTCGCTATACATTCTTCTACCATTTTTATCTTTAAAAATTGGCTTAGGAAGTATACCAGCTACTTCCCATTTTCGTATAGTTTGTGATGTTCTTCCTAATTCATTAGCTAGTACGTTGATAGGATATAATTTTATTTTTTCTCCATTTTTTAATGTATAAACTTTAGCTCTCATATTATCCCTACTTTCTGACTAATTTTTTTACACGTGGTTTACACGTAACCTTTGGCATTTCTTTAGGTTCTTCTTCTACTTCTTGCTGTCTTAAATCCACTTTATAACTTACTGAGATATTACTCATTTGTTCCACTTCTTCTACAGTAAGTAACCCTTCTGAAACAAGTTTTACAACTTTATCCTCATTTATATATTCAACTGTATCTGTGACACGTTCCAATAAATCTTTGTGATGTTCTTCTAAAAATGCTTTTGCCTTATCTTGGTTAAATCTAATTGTTGTGGCTTTTATGTTACCTAACACCCAATTATCATCAGTAGTGTAATAACTACTACCTTTAGCATCTTGTGTTCCTTTTTCTTTTGCTATCTCTTTTATCTTGTTTGCTAATTCCTTTTTCTTTGCATCCATTATCTTACATTGTTCTTTAATAGCGTTGTACTCCATTACTAATTCTTTAATATTCATCTCTTTACCTCCGTTTTTCTTATTTTCAGTATCTAATAATAAGTATAAGTTACGTCCAAAAAGTTGTCAATAAGAAAAAAGAACCCTATTCCCTAGAGTTCCACATTCTGCTAGGACTATGTACTAATCCTAACTTATTTAAAATTCTTAATATAAAGTATCTCATTGTTACACCTCTTTAACTGTGAAGCCTAAATCAAGGTAACGTCTTCGTCTTGTGTCTTTGTGTCTACGTGTACCCCAAACATCATTACTGTAATAATCAAACACATAAGCTTCCTTTTTCTTATTATCGGTTCTACGTATTCTTCCGACTATCTGCTCTGTATTCTTTGCATCATTTATTGAAGCTACTAAAAATAAAGACTGCCATGACTTAACATTTGTACCTTCTGTCGCAATTCCATATGTAACAAGTGTCACATCTGCTTTTTCTGCTTCCTGTAACATTACATCTTTGCTATCTTTGCTGTCACCATAATATTTGTAATGATTTATATTTTCAGCTTCCAAATATTTTGCATATAAATCTATGTGCTGTTTCTGTTTAAATGCCATTACACATTTATGACCTTTCTTTACTTCACTTATTACATCACGTAACACCATTTTCATGTAACGGGTATTTTCTACCATGTTATTTTCTATGTCAAAATAATTTATACCTTTAAGTAATTTATGTGGCACATCCGTTACATTATAAAGTGGGTGATATAAATGCCATTCTTCTTTAGGAATATGTACATACTTCGTACCTTTTTTATAACACTTAGGAATGTAACGAATACCTGTATTACGCATAAATACTTTTACAGGTAATATGTCTTCCGATTTTTTAACTTTATGATAATAAGCTACATCACCGAACATAGCATATATATTTTTGGCGAAAGAATCTGACCTCTCTAGGGTAGCAGTTAATCCTATTCTGTATGCCCCTTTAAATTCGTTGATTAAATCATATTGCTTACTCCCAGCTCTATGTACTTCATCAACTATGACACACCCAAATTCTTCTGTAACGTAACGTAGCTTATCACTGTCTAACCTATTTAAAGTTTGAATAGTGGCTATTGTTATTTGCTCTCCTATTTCAAACTTTTTAGCTTTTATTAATCCCATTTTAAACTTATCACCAAATACTACTTTTGCATCTTTTTGCCACCCCTTTACTAAATCATCTTTATGTACCACAATTAAAGTTTTTTGGCGTAACATAAAAGAAATATGTAACCCTAATATTGATTTACCCATACCTGTGTTTAATACAATTAATCCTTTTGTTGTGTCATTAAAGTACGCTTTTTCAGCTTCTTTTTGCACATCTCTTAACTGTATTAGGCTCTGTGGGAACTTTACAGTATGTTCCAGGGATTTATCAATGTATTTGTCTAGCATGGTATAACCATAACCTCTAGGGACTACATATTGGTGATTTTTCCTATCATGGGAATATAAATAAATATTCTTAGGTATGCGAGTTGAGTTGTACCCCGAATAACGTAAAGCGTTATAATATGCTTGGTTTTCTACTGTTAAATCATCCTTAATTTCCTCAATCTCTTTTGTAGTTAAATCGGCTTCGTTAATGTAACACTTATCCTGTATTACTATCATACATATAACTCCTTTCTTTACGTTAGGTTTAACAACCTAACAATATTTATTTAAACACTTTTCAAGTGTTAATAATATTTTACACGTGACCTTAAACGCTTGTCAAGCGACCGAAACAAGAAAAGACAGCCATTACAGCTGTCTTCCAAATTTAGATGAAACGACTAAAAAATTCCACTAATAAAGCAGTAATAATTGTTATAATCGCTCCACTCGTTGCTTTATGTTTATCCTCTAAAAGTTTAACCCTTTCTTCTAAGGGAAGTACTCTACTTGCTATATTTTCAATTTCATCTAATTCCTTTTGCATATGTTTTACATCTTCTTCTATTACGTCCACTTTTTTAACGATTTTCTGAATGTCTTTTATGTCATTTTGTATCCCTTTTAAAGTAGAGTTCATTTGAGCAATATCCTGTAACACTTGTAGTAGGTATTTTTCGTTGTCCATAACGTTCACCTATTTCTTGTCTGTTACATCACTCTTTGCTCCTGTAACTTGTTTATATGTTTGGTGTACACCTATTGCTACACCCCAACATAAAATTGCGATTAAAAAATTAACGTAATCAATTCCTTTTATACCGAAAACTATAACAATAGAAATTGGTAATAAAACTAAAGGAATCCATTTGTTATCTAGGTATTTGTACGTTTTAAGTACTTTACCTATAATCATTAAACAAGTTACTAATAAAGCTAATTCTCCTGTAAGATATTGACTTACTAATGCTTCCATAAAGCATCCCTCCTTTAATTATGTATTACATCTTTGCATTATTACAAAGAGTGTAGTCCTAATACTTATACACAGGTTCTACCCATGTTTCATTTGCTGTAACGTAACCATATGGTGTTTTATACATATAACTAGAGCCTACTTTTACTTTGTCTAAAACAGTTAAAGCTGTTCCCACTTCTAACTCTTTTATAACAACATCATCTTCCCAACTTGGTTCACTTCTAAAGTTGACGGGTTTTATTATCCTAACATACTTAGGTAATTCAGTATGATGTTGTACACCTTTAGCTATATATGTTACGCCTAATTGTTTACATACACCTCTTGCTGTTGCTTCAGCACATTTTTCAATGAAATCCTCGTCTAACATGTGTTTAGCTTCTTTCCAATAATCCATAAAGCCATATTCTACTAAAATAGCTGGTGCATGTGTTTGTCTAAGTATTGCAAGAGTAAATCCACACATTTCAGTATCCTGTACTACACCATAATCTCTTTCGGGTTGTAATGCTTCTTTTAATTCGGCATGTACCTTATTTGCTAAAGAAACGGATTTAGAAGAACAACCTCTAGTTTTTAATACTAATAATCCTTTTACTCTAGTTTGGAATTTTAAACAGTTACCACTAGCGTTAAAGTGATTAGATACAACTAAATCTACACCTAAATTATTAAAATGTTTTGCCCTAGTGGCTAAAGGTGTATCTGTGTTATCTTTAAATCCCGAATATGCCACACCTATGTGGCATCTTTTAAGGGCATCACCTAATGCATATGACACTTTTTTATTAAACTCATATTCATGTATTATTTGACCTTTTTTCTTTATTACATTACCCTTAGCATCTTTTATATCTGCTAAAATTGGTGGGGTTCTTTTCCCGTCTGTTACTAAGCTATGCCCAGCATCTATTCCTACTAAATATTTACTCATAAATATCTACCTCCTATACTTGTATTATCTTTGTACACGTTACTTTAATTGAAGCCACATCAAAGAACGCATAATCATTTTGACTAGAAGAATAAGTTTGTACCTCTGTCATACTTCCGTCACATATTGCTGTAACAATATCACTAGGTAAATTTAAAGTGATGTTACTGTTACGTGCAACACCTTTGCCCTCATTGTAATATGCTCCATTAGGGCGTTTTACTTTTGGTACTGGTACTGCTCCAGCATAACCATGACCCGAATTTACTCTGTGTAATGTAAGTGATATTTCAACTGTACCTTCTATTGCATCCGATACATAAGTTTTAACTTCTGTTGGAATTGTACCGTGACCTGTATGATTTTGGTATGCTTTACCATTAGAGTTAACCCAGTGACCTTGACCCATTTGTTTAGTTTTAGCACTTGTAAATAGACCACTTCCACTCACTGTAGTGTGTAGATTAGTTAAATCGAATACCTTACTTACTGTCTTACGCACTTCCTCTGGTGGTGTAACAGGTGGATTAGGGTTAGGATTTTCACCTCCACCTGTTCCGGGGTCTGTACTACCTCCACCACTTGCTGATGGTACATATAAACTATCTTTACCTGTAGAAGTATTTGGTGAAGTGTAATTATGTAACGCCACAAAAGATAAAGAATCTAATTCATTACTATCCTTAGGATTTATTCTGTAACCTCCGTAATACATTACACCACTTATACCCTCTAAACGTCTTGTACAGTTACCTATATTGTTTTGGTCATGTATTGTAAACATGTTATTACCATAATATTGGTTTTCATATTGTGCCACGTCACAGTTGTTAACAAATATGACACCCCCATTTTCTACTAAAGCAAACGTGTCTATAAATGTTGTATCTGTTATCTTTTTACTACGTATACCTTTTACTTTTATTGTCGCATTATCTGCTACTAATAAAGCGTTACATCCTTTAGGACTATCTAATACTGCTCCCATATCACTTAAATGATTATATCTTTGCCCTTCTATTTGTAATACTACTGTATTGTTACATGCTTTTATTGCATACTGACCTTTAACTTCTTTACTAAAATCTAATGTTATCTTTCCATTACCTATTAACCCTTCAAATACTGGTTTGTCTAAATTGTAATAATCTCCATTCTCAATTTTTACTGTAACATCTTTGTCTAAGTAACACCCAAAGGACTTAATATATCTAGCAATATCCTCTATACTGTCAGCTTTATTTGAAGTATTACGTCCTGTTCCATCCCCTGTTGCATTTGGAGTTACATATAAGGTACTTGGTACTTCCTTTGTTACACGTAATAATTGTAATGTTTCCCAATTTATATCTGTTGCTGTAACACTTTGAAAAACGGAATCAAAATCAGAACCAATTTTTATTAAAATGTTCCCGTCATTGTCTACGAATTTAATACCTTCTGTATCTATAAATATACTCCCTACTTTTTCGAATGTTGTTGTATCTATTAAATCTGTTTGAAATTTTCTTGTCCCAAATTCTTCTAATTGTTGTTGTACTGCTTTTATTTGTTCTCTTAATCCCCCAGTGATATTTACTGGTGGTTTAGTAGAACCCATACCTATATATAAATCTAAGGTATCTACTGCAAATCCAGGTTCTGCTACTGACATACGCTTTGGCACATCTCTAGCAAATCCATGTTTAAATTGTATCTGACCTTTTCGTGTTCTGTTACCTGTAGTCATATACTTTCACCTCCATATTTTTATTATACTATATCTTTCCTATTATTAAAATAACAGGGCGTTACACCCTGTTATCTATTTTATTACATTACACCTTAAAATGTCATCTATATGTAATATTACGCATTTAAGAATGTTGTAATAGCGTTCATTGTTGTACCTATTTCTGCATCTGTCAATACCTTGTTGTACACTAGGACTACTTTCCAATATATTTTTGCTGTAGCGACATTTCCTAGTAACGCTGGATAACTTCCTTGAGTAAATGCTGAGGATAATGTTGTATTTTTATTATTTATAGTACTACCTGTAAACTCCATAGTATCAGTATTTACTCTTAATGTTGTCTTATTGTAACGTAATGCTATACAACCATTTATATTATAATTTTGTTCTGATGTGCTTAAATTTATTCCACCTAATTTAACACCATTAGCATCTATATATGACATTCCGTTATTGTTCATGCAAGCTAAGCTATTATTTTGTGATAATTTTTGTTTATTTGATAATATTGGGTTTGCTACATTAGTGAAGTCACCTGCTAATATAACAGTTTGAGATTCTCCGAAGTCATAATAATCACTGAATCCACTTAATGTTAGATGGTCTTTATAGTTTGCACCTGCCCAATAATAACTGTCACCATCAAATTTCATATATGGAGCTATATCAGTTGAATTATTATTAGCAACTTTCCATTGTAATGCTACGTTGTCTATTTTATTTTTCCAAGTTGTACTAGTCATACCATTTCTATCTAATTGAAGTGTTAATCCACTTGTTGTATGCCCTGTAAGTTGAACTGCTTCTTTTACTGTTACAGAACATTCAGCTTTTACATTTTCATTTGCACTTGAGTATGCAGTTATAGTACAAACACCTTTAGTTTTACCCGTAACAACACCATTACTTACTGTTGCTACATCAGTATTACTTGATTTCCAAAGAATACTGTCAGTATGGTTATTTGGTGTAACAGTTGCAATAAGTGTACTATTAGTTCCTGTATAAATTCCTAATGTATCTTTATTTAATGTAATACTTTTAGCGTTTATATTTGCATTTTGTGCTACAGTCACATTAATAGTAGCTGTAACTCCATTTGTTGCTCGAGCTGTTATTTTACAAGTACCAACTCCTACTGGAGTTATTCTTGAACCATACACAGTTGCCACATTGACATTACTTGACTCATAGTTGACATTGTTATCCCAAGCTGTAGAAGGGTTAACTGAATAATATACATCAATAGGGTCATCACCGACATTGAAAGATACATTGTTTTGACTTAATGAAATAGATTGAACCTCTGTTTTTTCTGTAACTCCAACTGGTGCATAAACTCTAACCCAGTCAATTTCCATTTTCATTGAAGTACAGTCATCAGCAGGATATCCACCTGTAGAACCAACTGCCATATTTAGTATGATGTACATTGGTCTGTGCCATGATTCTATATTAGATATATCTGTTCTTCCAGTTTCAACACCATCTATATATGAAATCATTGTTGTTTCTGTCCATTCTACAGCATATACATGATATTGAGAAGCATCTATATTTTTTCTACCAAATATTATAGTTTGATTACCTTTTCCGTCATCTTGGTTATACCAACCACCTTGAGCAATTTCACTATTAGTTCCTCTACCTTCGAACATATCTATTTCACCATTTTGCGCCCATTGAGTTCCTAGACTCTTTTTGACACCATGTATATTTTCTCCTGTAGGATAGTGTGCACAAGTACCAATTGTCCAAAAGGCAGGGAAGGCACCCGATACAACATCGTATTTTAATTTTGCTTCTAATCTTCCATACTTAAACCCACACAGACCACTTGTGTCTATGCGTCCACTACTCCATGTATAACCACTAACATAGCCGTCTTTCTTCGCTTCTAACACTAAGTTACTATTTTCTAATCTAACATTTTCAGTTCTAGCTACTGTATATGCTTGTTGTTCACTACCTCCACTATTGTGAGTTGCATATCTCCATTTTGATGTATCAAGTGTAGCATCATCAAATTCGTCATGCCATACTAATAATCTATCCTGTAATATTCCTTCTAATTTTGATAAATCTTCGTCACCGCCACTTATTAATTCAGTAGTAACTGTTATGACTATGTCTCCAATAACTCTATCTATAATTATTCTACCACCCGAATAAACAGAATCTGTAACATCTGTACCGTACATAGTTACTGTTACCTTTTTTAGTCTATAATTGCTGTTAGCAGTTATAGTAGCATTGTATGGAGAATTTTCCTCTATAGAGGTTGCCGTATTACTATTTCTAGCGTATGATAAATTGTTTGTTATACTGTATTTTGTAGTAGGTGGATTAGGTGTAACAGAACCATTACCTAATGGTATTTTTGCTATTACTACATTATTGCATTTTATTTTGTAATATTCATCTGTTTGTTCTGTACTAAATAAAGTTGGAATATTCTTCATTTGTGTACTAAGTTCTACTAATGCACCTTTCAAAGTCTTGTCATTTGTTTCTATACCTTCTATTTCTAAAAGTTGTACCTCATTTAAAGTTTTATTAATTAAACTTTCCAGCTTAATTTTTTTAGTAGCATTTATCAATTTAGGTGGAAGGTCTTTACCTTGACCCACATATAACTCATTTGTATCTATACAGTATAAGGGTTCCCCTTCTAAGCCATAAGGTAAATCATTCTTCTTACCTCTTTTAAATTGTACAGTTGAATCTACTGCCATTTTGTATCGCCTCCTTATTGTTTAATTAAACTTGGTTTAACCGAATACTTACTTGTATTTGTTAAACTCTTTGACACGAAGAAATATACATATACCTGTATTGTAGATGTTACAGTAAACGTATCACCTGCACCTCTGTCCCATACATGGTCACTACCTTCTGTATTAGGTATATTTGTTCCGTTAGCTTTTTTAACACTTAACCCCCATAACAGTGAGGTTCCTGTTGAGTTAACTTGTGAGTGTGTTGGTGTACCACTTAATTTATATGTTCCAGGGGTTAATGTAATAGGACGTTCCTTACCATATAAGTAAAATGTTGTTTGGTCTGTACGTGCTGAAGTGTCTGTTACTTGAACTGTAAATCCTCCACTGGCTTGTGGCTTAAATGTTAACCCATTTACTGTTTTAGTTACACTTACCTGTAAGCTATCAAAAGCATATTGAGGTAATAAATTTACACCACTAGGCGTTACATATTTTTTTGGACTATAATCGGGTCTTACTATTAAAACTACTTCATCCATATGGTCTGCAAAGTTACTAGCAAGTATAGTATTACCTACTGCATCCTCACTTCCTGTTACTTGAAAATATACTGTAGGGTCATTTGCAAATATTCCTACATGTGATATTCCCATGAAACGTGATTTTTGGTGGTCATTTGCTGTAGCTTTTGCCCAAAATAGCATATCTCCAGCTCTTACATCAGAAGGTAATGATGACGGAGGGTTTCCAGGTTCATATACGTGTAACGTTCTACCTTGTTGGTAATAATACTCTGCCAATTCACTTGCTGTTCTTATACTTTTGTAACCTGTTTTAAATGAAAATTTAAAGTCCTCATGTGTCTGCATATCTAAATAAGGGTCAGCAGTATTTAAACTAGAAACACATGTCTTATCCAATCCCAAACTTGCTAGTGTTACATTAGCTTTACCATAGGCTTTAGCATAAGGACTCTTATTAAATGGTATGTTACGAGCAACTAATCCACCTAAAGTAGAACAGTCCATGTAACATCTACCTTCTGAATCAGTTAACACTCCGTCACCAAATATTCCATGTGATTGACTATATTTAAACCCTACACCTAGAACACATCTTGCTATGTGATAACTTTTAGCACAGTCAGAAGCTAACTGACCATAAATTTCTTCGTCATGGTATTTTGGTAAATTTCTTAATCTCTCTAGTGTACCTTGTACACCAAATATACTTATAGGTGTTTCTTCTCCATTTATTCTTCTACCACGTAATATATATTCACTTTTTAAGTTAGCGTCACCCTTTACAGTTATATCTCCACCTATATAATTACCTTTTCTTACAGCGATTTGGTCTTGGTTAGAAGGTGTAACAGCTGAACCACTAAGAGTTGGTAATTGATAACCTGCCTTTTTAATGTCTTGTGCGACTAATCCTGCTGGTTGATTTTGTGTTACAGTGAAATACCCGGTATCTACATTAAAGCTGACTGTCGGTGTAGCAACCTCTGTTCTGTTAACTTTACCTGTCACTTTCCCATTATCAATATACGCCATTTTACTTATTTCATTAGCGAACTGTGTGGGTTTTATTTTAGTACTACTTCCTGTTATATTACGTATAGCTGTACCTATACTTGTAAATAAATCGCTTAGCGTACTCATTTTAATACTCACCTCCAATGGCATCTGAAATAAGGGTATCTACATATGTTTTTAAATTAGCTTCAATCTTAGAGGTATCAACTTCTCCACCACCTGTGTGTATATTATCTATCAAGGCTTTCAATGCTTTACCTTGATTAGCAGACAATGGATTTATAGCACTTGTTGATGTTAGAGCATCTATTACATTAGGGAAATTTATTGCATTACCAAAAGTACCATTGGAATTTTTAAGCATTAATCTTTCACCTGTTAAATCTAATCCTGTTACTTCTGTTCCTTGTAACGTTTTAAAGTCTATTAAGTCAGTCCATAACGTTTCACCTTTGTAACGATACTGTAACACTTTATTCCCACTTACTTGTATTTCAAGTTCTCTAGCATCATTTCCTGTATCGGGCAAACTAGGGTCTAGTATATCTGCACTATCTGTAAATAAACCTCCACTATATACTGTGTCACGCTCTGTATCTAAATCTCCAAATCCCCCTCCGTCTATTACAACTTTACCTAATAAACCTCTTAACTTATCTAGTAAATCTTCTTCGTCTTTTAGGTCTGTAATATCTAATGGGTCATTTCCGTCTACCATATGTGTTTCAGCATGACCTTCACCCACTATAGGTTTTATATAATTCTCTGCGTAACAGAAAATCTTTTGTCCCTCATGTATTTCAATATTGAATCTAATACATTTACTGTCTACTTCCACATAGTCTTCGGGCATTAATAGAAGTCCGTCAATAAATACTAGCATTGTACTTTTACCAAAGGCATATGCTCTAGGGAAATCTATAACAGTTTGCCCTTCTTTAGCTATACACTCATAAGTAAATTTAGTGGTGTTATGACCTTTAGTACTTACTGTTACATTAAAGGTATCTGCTCCTAAATACCCTATATCTAGGTATGTCGCATTTTTATCTGAGTTATCTGTCACTAAGTCATACATTATTTGTATTCTTCTTGTTGTTTCCTCATTTACACGTTCATCCCACATACTATTAGCTACCACTCTACTCTCTTGAGCATTACCTTTAAATTTTATAATGTCTGTATAAGATTTTTCTTCTTCCCAAACTTTAAGGTAAGCGTGATGACCTCTTAGTATTTCACATGATAAATGTGTAATGTCTATTAAATAACCTCCTACTACAGCAACTTCATTATCTAATGTAAGGAAGCCGTCTTTATAAGACAGGCTTCCTATATTCATTAAACCGTCACCTATGTAATCTTTTACAAATTGTTGTTGTCTGTAGTAAGAAATGTCCTGTAGTTCATTAAGTTCTGTTTCAAGTACATAACTTCCAGCACCCACTTTTACGCTTTTAAAATTGGCATCTGCATTGAAGGATGAACCTAATGCGAATCTATCTGACATATCTTACACCTCCTAGTTATTATTATTAAATGTAAACCTCATACTACGTTCTATTTGTAGATTTTCCGTTTTACTTTGTAGTTTGTGTATTTTGTGGTTTATCATTATACCACTGTTTAATTCACTTGTGGCATCTCCACCTATTATGGCGAACTCTCTCCAATCTCCATTACACTCACTAGCGTTGAATGTAAGTGTTATTTGTAACACGTTTGTTATACTAGCTGTTACATTACCACTTGCGTCTAAGAATTTAAAAGCAGATGACGGAATTGCTTTTCTTCCTATTTCATTACTAAGTTGTGTGTCAGTAGGTGACGGACTAGGTAAATTAGTATCACTCCAACTTGCTTGACCACTACCTACTGCCCAATAACATAATCCACCTTTACCAGCTAATGCATATGCTATGGCTTTATTTATGTTATTGACTATGGTATTTTTACTCCACTCTGTTTCTTTTATTAATTCTCCAGTCTTTGCATCATAAACTTTGTCTTTAAATTGCCCTACGGCATGTAAATTATTTTTATCCATTACTATACCTCCTTTTGATAATATTATAGCATACTCATTACACCATAACTATACTAACTACAGATGCACTCACATAGGCTACTTTACCATGATACTCTACAGCAATCCAGTCTTTGCTATCGTCTAAAACTGTAAATCTATAATTAGTACATGCTTTACCTAACACAGAATAACTTGTTCCAGCACCACTTCGTACGTTACACCCTTGTTTTGTAATGGCAACTTTTCTTGTAGATGTTACAACATCCCCTATTATTACTTTTACACCATTACCTTTACGTCTTCCAAACGTATTAGCTTCTGTAGCAGTTTTCATACAAAGGTCTACATGATAAGTTCCGTCACTATCTACTACTATTGCTCCCCCTCTATCTGTAGCTGTAAATATAAGGTTGTCATACTTAGTACCTGTGCCAAGTATTTTTACTTTACTTCCAAGTGGCACATTTTTAGGTACTGCACATGTTAATTGGTCGGGATATCCGACTAAAGGATTACCTATAGCATCTTGGTAACCTCCTTCTAATGTAGAAGAATCGGGATAATAAGCTGTAATATTTGCTAAGAATGTTTCACCTACTAAAGTACCTGTTGTATCTCCAGCTTGTTCTGTGTTACTTGAATCTATAAATGGATTTTTAGTTAAGTATTGAATGTATGGAAGTTTACCATGTTTAGTCCATTTTCTAGTGTGTATATCTGTAGGGCAATTAGAACAGTTTGATACACCTGTAAGCATTACACCATTCCATTCTTCACCCCAACTTGTACCTAACCCTATTCTATTCCAACGTGGGGAACATTCGATACATTTTCCGTTACCTACATATAATCCAAAATGACCCGACATCCATAATGCCTCGCCTATCATCATATTGTCCCAGCCTGTACTTGACTTATTTGTACAGTAACTGAATAATCCGTCTGCTGATGCATCGGGTACACCATTACTTGCATATTTTGCACCACCAAAAGATTTACTTTCGTCGCCATTCCAACCCCATAAAATGGATTTATAAAGATTGACACAGTCAAATCCCCAGTATCTCTTACTACTATTGATGTATTGTGTATAGTTTGCCTTTCTTGCAGAAGTATAGAAGCTAGGATATTGTTTTGCCTTAGCATTTACTACACTTTGCGTTACAATTTGTCCTATACCACCATAAAGATAACATGTGTTATAGTGTCTTAATATTTCATACGCTTTTGCCATTAATTGATAGTTATTAGTTACTTTTCCCGTAAATCTATCGGGTACATATAGAGGGTCTTTAGTGTCGGGAGGTATAGGAGGTAATTCAGTTCCTCCTTCACTTGTTATTTGTACATATTTATTTGACACGTAACCATAATCATTATTGTATTTTATTTTGTACCAACCTGTTGTACTGTCTTGACCTACTATTTGTACTTGTGTACCTGTTGTTAATGTACCGATAACGTCATAATCTGTACTTGCTCCACTTCTAACATTAACATTACCTGTTGTTACACCTATTTTTTCTAAAGAAGTATCCCCCTTACCATCATCTTTATTATTTTCTGTATCTAGTATTGTGGCTTTTACATTACCCCACAAAATGTCATAACCTGCTTGGTTTAAATGGCATCCGTCACTAGAGTATTGACTATCTAGTATATTATTGACTAACAAACCTTTACTTGCATCAATATGGTGTATACTTAAATCTATACATACCTTATCTGTTGCAGTATTAAATTCATCAATCATTTTATTCATTGCAGTGTAATCATATCCGTCACTAAATTTCTCACCCATGTGATATTCTTGTATAACATATACAGGCGTTGTTGGAAATTCCTCACGTAATGCTGTTAACATATTTTTCATGTAATATTGACCACTTGTTTCGGGGTCATTTACACCTAATAAAATTATGAAACATTTTGCATCCTTTGGATATTGCGTTAATCTATTTACACCAGTTTTTGAATTATAGAAGTAATTAGCTGAACACCCTATTTTAGCGTCTACTGTCATATCTTTAAAATATCTGTCACCATAACCTTGCATAGCTACAAAACGTGAATCACCCATAACAACTGCACCTGTTAAATCTGTCAATTTTTCTATACCAGGGTCGGGGTCGGGTACAGGTTCGGGGTCTATCGGTGTTGGTGTTGGCGTAGGTGTAACACCTCCCGAATTAGATAAATCTGTCACTTCATCTGTATAATCTCCTTCACTTATAATACTGTATACAGTGTAACGCTCTTGTTCTGTTATACACCCAAAATCTAGTTCTGTTACATGCAATTTTACGTCCTCTATTTCGGGAAGGTATTTTAATCGGTCATAATGTTCATATTGAACATTACCATATGTTCTGTCTGTTACAACTTCTGTATCTCTAAATCCACTTTCTACAACTGATACATTTACTTCTTCGTTATAATCTTCCTCGTCAATTAAATGCTGATTTAATACGAATACCACATTTATATAACTTGGTACTAAGTCTTTTAAATACCTTCTAATTAATTCTTCTGATATTGTTGCTTCCATTTCTAGTGTATGTATTTCAACATAGACTATAAACCTACTTGTTAATTCACTACCAGCATATCTGTAATGTATTGTTTGAGTTTCGGCAAAAGTTAAAGATTGTTTTGCCCCTAAGGGTAGCTCTATTTCATCTACCCATGTTTTAAAGGCGTATTCATTACCCTCTGTTATGTCAACGTCATAACCTGTTAATTCCCTTGCAACAAATTCTATTACGTCACGTGTTCCTTTACGTTTAAGTATTGGAACAATGTTAGCTAGTAACTTCCTTTGAAAGTCTTCTGATATATCGTCATATATTTTTATACCAAACATTTTTGCATAATAGGGTAAAAACTTACTAGGCATTTTCTCCACATCTAATAAATCTTTTATGTCATCTGTTTCCTCAAATACAACATTTAGATATTCTCCTAAGCATTTTAAATAACGCTCTAAAGTGTACTCTGTTTCAATATCCCTGTAACGATAATAAGCTGGAAGTTGTTTATATAAATAATTACCAAAATCCATTATACAACCCCTCCATTCATTGTTGTATTAATAGTTTGTAACGCTGTCACAATTCCAGGTTCTGTCGGAATTATTTTAGCTTTATTATCATCTAAATATCCTGTTACATCTAAAACACCTTCAATATCTAATACATCTGATAGAATACGTGACAGATACATTGGCTCTCCAATTTTTCTAGTGTCTAAATTATAATTGGCAAATAAGGTGTCTGTTATTACACTTCTTGTCATAGCCTTTGATGCTGTTTCCTCTAGTGTAATGTCTAAATTCAATGTTACATATTGTATCTTTGCCCATTTTATTGAAACTGTTACACCTAATGCTTTTTTGCTTAGGTAAACTTCCTCTAAAGATTTACGTAATTGTTTCAACGTGTCATCATTCATGTCTCCATAATTTTTAGGTAACACATATACCGTTATATCCAATGGTTTAGATTTTTCGCTATATGAATAAGCATCTAAAACATACTCTTGCCCTTTTAAAATATCTGCATAATCTTCTGTTGTAATACAACTCCATTGTGTTTTAAAGGAAGATGAAGCATTTAATTTTATTTCCTCTAATGTTTCTCTATCTACACCTAATAAATAGGGTTCAGCTGGATTAAATGTACTCTTTACATAAGCCAAATTTTCATCAGTTCTATTTATAACTCTAGGTGCTACGTTACCTACAGTTCCTCCCCCTATTCTATAGGTTACAGTTAATCCGTCAACATGTACTGCTGGTATTTTACCACTACGTCCATTACCAAAATGTACTGTTGCTACATTATTTTCATCCAATGTAACAGTGTAATGTTTGTCTAAAGGAGATGAATTTATAAAGTTAGACACTCTAGTCCATTCTTCTGTCATACCATTTTCACTTATGGCACTAACTATTACACTATCTTTTATTACACCACTTCTTGGAACAGTAAACGTTTGATTAGCTGTTCCGTCAGATGACCCCAGTACATCATCTTCTACTGTATAACCTTGTGTGCATGACACTTTATATAAATATTCTCCTTTTTCGTCTTTTTCTAATCCTGTACATTTTGCCGGTATAATAAGGTCAGTATCTAATTCAAAGTATAAAGAGGACTCTCCATACTCACCTTTAGTACGTAACAATGTTCCAGCTGGAATAATAGTGTTATCTTCTGTCGGAATTATTTCAAATACTTGGTACACTTTGGAAGGTGTATTCTCTTGTATTTCATAACCTAATATTCCTTGTGCTATCATCATTACACTACTACGCTCCTTTGCTGTAGCTAAAAATACTTCGTTTGCCACTTTATCATTGTAATATGATAAGATATCTAACCCATGCGCTAATAAATCAATTAACACTATACCTGCATCACTATCAGAAGTGTCTGTGTATTCGGGTATTAATTGTTGTAATCTTTGAATCATATCCTGTCTAAGTCCTGCATAATCTCGGTTTGTATAATCCACATTATCCCTTACTTTCAAAGTCAGCACCTCCTAAATTAATTAATGTGCATAATAATCCTAAATTCGGGAAATCTACTAATGTATACTTAATCTCCACTTGTATTACGCTTTTTTCCTGTAATATTGTAATGTTTTGTTCATCCACGTTTATACGTGGTTCATGCTTACGTAACGCATCCATTATTTGGTAACGTAACAAAGAGTATAAAGAGGAATCTTGAGCCTTAAATATATCAGTATCTAGTTCTGAACCAAATTCATAGTTCATTACTCTTTCACCTAAACACGTACACAATATTTGCTCAATACTTTCCTCTATATGCTCTGAATCTTGTAAATTGGCTTCGCTCATTACAATACCACCTTTATTCCCTAGTCTAAAAGGGAAACTTATTCCTCGTACATCTTTATCCATTTATCTTGTTCACCCCACGTTCCTACATAGATTGGTGTACTACTTATATCATCTTTCTCAAATTCAATCCATACCATTTGTCCCACTTGGGGAATATGGTATTCAAACCCTAAAGGGATACAAGGATAGCACCATGCACTCTCACTATTCCCATAAATCAAAGGGCAATATACTTTTATACGCCCCATTTTCATGGGGTCTTTATTATTTATTACTTTACCTCTGTATTTCATTATGTTACACCTCCTATGGTAATGTTAGTGTAATGCCTACTTTTAAAACGTTCTTACTTTTTATTTTCGACTTATTTGCCTTATATATTTTATCAGCATACTTAGTGCTTCCATAATACTTCTTTGAAATGCTGTATAAGGTATCTCCTTTCTTAACCTTATGTGTTTTATTTTTCGTTACAGGTTTGACTGCGTCACTCTGTACAGTTTTCTTACCTTTTATGGCTATGTCATAGGCTTTAGTATAGTCACCAAACCCATTACGTTCTACTTTTAATGACTGTTTAAATTCTGTACCTGATAACTCAAAATCTACTTCTGTAACATAGTATAAACCTGTTAGTGCTTCTCCCACTCCTTCTAATCGTATGGTTTGTCTTGCATCTAACTCCATATAAGGTTCAAGAGTGTCTATGTCACCTTCTAAAACAGCAACTTCATCTTTTCCGTCACCTACACGTGGCATATTATCACTTCCCTTGCTTATTCTTAGTTTTAGTTGTTGTAACTTCCGTTACACTTTGTGTGGCTAAATCGTAATCCTGTTCATATACGGGAACACGTTTAGTCACGCTATTTATAGTTGGTTTAAAGGATTTTATGGAACATTCTCCTTTTCTATATTCAAGTGTTTTCTTAGGTGTTTCCAATAAGTTTTTCTTACAGTAATAACCTGTGCCATTAAATACATAACATAACCAATCATCTGCTTCTTCATCTGCCAATTTCTTTAGGAATGACATATCTGTTTCATTACTTTGTGACACTTCCGAACTACTGGAATTACTATCACTTGTTGAAGGTTTATCCTGTGATTCATCTATTACAGTTTTTAAGCCATAGCTTTGGAATATCTCTCTAGCTATTACATGACGTTTTTTGTTACCCCAGTTTTTAGATTTTTTCTTCCTATCCAATCTGTAACTTTCATCTGAACATGCAATAGTCATTGTAAGAACATCATTTGACATTTCCACACTTACTTGAGCCACATACCCTACAAAATTTACTGTTACACTATCAGCTTTATCCTTTTTAAAAGAAAAATTAACGGGTACATTTTGCTTGAACAATTCTACATCACCTATAAAAGTCATTTCGGGGTCATTTATGTGTATCTCTAAAGAGGATGCCCCTGTACTTATTTTTTTCATTTTTATACTAGATATAAATTCCTTCATTTCGGGGGTAAACTGTTTACCATTTAAGTTTATGCTGAAAGATACCATTTATTACACCTCATTTCTCAAAGGAATTAATAATAAATCGCCTGGTTTTACATCTAAAGGTGTTTTGTATTTAGGATTACTCTCCATTATTCTCCACCATAAACTTTCGTCACCATAACATTTATACGCTATATTCATTAAAGTGTCCCCTTCTATTACAATGTAACGATAGTGTTCTTCGTCTGTCACCCATTCTCTACGAGTTAATATCTGTCTGTCATCTCTAATAGTTGTAGGTGTTTCTTCGTAACGTGAGCCTTTAAAAATCATGTATCCCTCACCTCCACAATACTTATGTCACAGGTAGCTTCCATACATTTCAAATTATTATCAAATAGGGTTTTATTCACTTTTAAAGAGTTTATATATCCTTTACATACAGAAGTTCCAAATACACACATAACCATAGGGGGTTCACTATATTTTGTTTTAGGTGTTACTAAACCTTCTAAGTATGTTATAAAGTCTTCTGTGTCTTCACCTCTAAGATATAAGGAGTAAGGTCTTGTTATAACACTACCTTTTCCATACTCAATTTTAGGATAAGATAATCCTGGAGAAACCATAGTGTTATACTCTTTACCTATGTCATATTCTACGCTGTTAGGGTTAAACATGAACTTCCTTATTTCATTTGTGTCACAATTTTTTAAGTAACCTTTTACTTTTGCTCCAGCACCCATTTTATCACCTCCATTTAATATAATTATAGCCTATGCAATAAAATAAATAAATCTCTATTACATAGGCTAATTACTTTAATATACAAATAAATCTCTCTTATTCTTAACCTTTTGTAGCATATCAAATATTCTTTCAGCATCTTCCATTGTGAAAGATTTTCCGTCTTGTACTTGAATGTTGAAATTTATTGTATCGTTTGAAGTTCTGTTATTGTTATTATTTGTATTATTTGTATTTGAAGTATTTGTTGTAGCCATTACAGGTGTTGCAATTTTTCCTATGCGTTCCCTCATATCAAAGTCTTGAGCGTTAGGTAAAGCATGTTCTATTGCCCTTTCAGTTTTAGGTTTTTCTTGTGTAACCCCTAAATTATAACCTTCCATTGTATTTATACCTATAGATTTAAATACTCTTGAAGGTGAATGTATACCTAGTAAAGATTTAGCTTTGTTTATTGCACCTTTTACTGAACCTGTTACAGCAGTAATTAGTGCTGATGCTTTAGATTTTACACCATTTACTAAACCTTGTATCATGTTTCTACCTATACTAAGGAATTGAGAACCTAAACTTTTAACTCTACTTATCATAGTTCTTACTGCATTAACCACGTTGTCTTTAGCTCTCATTGCTCCTGCTCTTAAACTAGATGCAAAGGAAGATATTTTAGCTTTAGCACTACTTACCATACTTGATAACTTACTGCCTACACTACTTACTAAACTACTTATTTTAGAAGTAAAGCTACTTACCATGCCACTTATTTTAGAAGCTATACCACTTACTAAACTACTTATTGTTGACATAATACGTGTTTTCATACGAGTGAAGTAACCTACTATCTGACTAATTGCACTTAGTAAGATATTACCAGCGTCACAAATACCTTGTTTTAAACCTTCTATTACATATCTACCTAATTCTGCCATTACAGTAGAAGGTGAATGTATACCTAAAAGGCTCTTAAATCCGTCTATGATAGTTTGACCTATTTGACATATTGCATCCCAAGCACCTGAAGCTAATCCTGTAATTCCGTCTATTAACCCTTGTACTACATTAGTTCCTAGACTTAACCAGTCTATACTTGTAATATAACTCACTATAGAATTAAACACAGTAGATGTAACATTCCACATTGTAGATAATACTGATGTTACAGTACTACATATAGTATTCCATGCTCCACCAAAATCACCAGTTAATATTTGTCCTACAGCTTTAATTATACCACCTATTATAGTAAATACATTTTGTATAGTACCTCCTATAATACTACATGATATGCTTACAACTGTTTGTACTGTTTGGAAAGCAAAAGACATAACCTGTTGTATTGTAGAAGCATGTTGAGAAATAAAGGATGCTATTCCGGCAAAGGCATTTATTACAACTAAGAATATAGTACCTACTACAGGTAATATGACATTACTTATTACTGCCCATGCTCCCGAAATTATGTTACATATACCATCCCATACTGTTCTTGCACTTTGCATTATTTCTTGACCATGTTGTTCCCAAAAGTCTGTTATAGCTCCGACTATAGTTAATACAACATCCATTATACCTTGTACAGCTTGGCTTACTGCTGGTAATAATGTTTCATACGCCCATTTTACTTTATTGTTAATTGTGTCGCCATGTTCACTCCAAAAGTCTGTCACATGTTGCACTAAATCTTTTAATACAGTCAATGCTCCATTTACTATGCCACCTATTATAACCCCTAAACCTTGATATATTGATGAAACAAAATTTTGTATAGTTTCTCCATGTTCTTTCCAAAAGTCTGTTAAACTTTGAATTATTGGTGTTACAACAGCATTTAATAAATCGGCTAAGAATTGATAAGCAACCATTAAACCATTTTGTATCTCGTCTGCATGGGCTTTCATATATTTAGCCACTTCTTGTAATAAACTTGCTAGAGGTGTCAAAACTGCGTTTAATATATTTATTGCTCCTGTTAGTCCACTTACTATTAAATTTGTTACTGTTTCAACTGCACTACCCGATTTTTCAAATCCTCCTGTTATATCTCCGAAGAATATGGAAAGTACAGAACCTATTGCACTAAATATTGTTCCAAATATAGTACCTAGTGATTGCATGATAGATTTCAAGTTCTCTATGACGGGCTTCAATTTGCCGTCCATAGCTTCACGAACACCATTTATTACTTGTGTAACAAAGCTACTTATAGCTTTCCATATTTTCATAACACCGTTACGGAAGTTTTCGTTTGTTTTCCATAATGCCATTATACTTGCAACTAAAACTGCTATTGCAATTATCCAAGGACTAAATCCTAATCTAGTTCCAAGAGTTCTCCATAACCCTGCTATTGAACTTCCCAATGCTCTAATACTTGAAATAGGATGTAAGAACATTGTTCCTAACCACCTTACACTACTACCTAACAGACGTACTGATGCACGAACACCACGTAATGCTAAATTGGCTGTGTCACGAAATAGTCCTACAACACTTCCTGTTTGTCTAAAGTTTGTTCCTATTTGCATAATACTAGAACCTAAACGTCTTGCTCCAGCTATAGGTCTACGTACAGCTCCTAAAGCTCTTGCACCAAACCATGTTGCTCTATTTGAAACAGCTGTAAATGCTCGTGTACCTAGATTTCGTATACCATTGAACATGTCAAAAGCTAAAAGTTGTACTCCAGCTATTGGATGACGTAATAATGTAAATGCTGTACCTATTCTACTTCCTACGGCTCTCCCTATTCCTCCTAATCTTTGAAATGCTCTACCTACAAAACCTAATCTACCTGTTAGAGGGGAGAAAACCATACTACCTAATGTCTTAAAAGTTTTAAGTGTATTAAAAGCTGTCATAGCTGTTAATAATCCTATACCAAAGCTATCAAAAAAAGCTGTTATGGTAGGGTGAGCCTTTTTAAATTCATTAACAAACTCTTTAACGGATTTTATTGCCTTATTAACAGACTCTCTAAACCATTCACAGTTATGATATAAGGTTAAGAATATACCAACAACGGCTGTAACAGTTGTCGCAATACCCACAAAGAAACTTACTGCTTCAGCTAGTCCCATTACACTACCCCCAGCTTGTGTAATATTGGCTACTATGGAAGTCCATATGAATCCTCCAGCAGTCTTAATTGCTAAAAATGCTCCTACTACTAAGGTTGCAATAGGTACTATTAAAGCTAATGCTGTCGCTATACGTGTAATGATAGGATGTGCCTTTTCAAAAGCTGTAACACTTTCTAATACTTTATTTGCTAAATCCATTACTTTAACCATAACTTCTGCGACAACTTTTATTAAAGGTTTAAGTGCTTGTAACGCTGTTCCTTTTAATCTATCAAAGGATTTACTAACAGCTGGTACTTGTTTATACGCCAATGCTCCTAGTGCTGTGTAATATGCACCTACTCCTAAAGCTAATGTTGGGAATAATGTAACAAACCCGTCTGCAAAACTTTGCATTGCCATCATATAATCAGCTACTTCTTTACCACTAAATCCTTGATTAAATAATCTAGCTTGAATTACCATAGGGTTAAACGCTTTACTTGCTTGTTGTATTGCTCCAGCTACACCTGTAAAACTACTTGTCATAGCCCCTATTACAGGGTTCGTTCTTTGCAACACTTGTGTAAATTTCATGGCACTCGTTTTTGTTTCAAGTAATGTACGTGCCTGTGCTTGTATTCTACTTCTGTTACGTTCTAAAGCTATACCACGCATATTTTCTATGGCATTAGTAGCTATACCAGCTTGTTGCATCATAGAATAATATTGACTTGTTGTTCTAAATCCACGTTGGTTTATTCTCTCTATACGTCTACTTTCCTGTGCCATATTACGTACTGCTGTTTGATAACTTAGGGCATCTATTTCACCACGTTGATACATTCCATGTAACCTAGCTTGTGTGTCATTTATTGTACTTCTGTAACGTTCTAATGCCTGTGTTGTCTGTTCTTGTGTTATAGCATGTGTTCCTTCTGCATTAAAGCCTAATAATGCTCTTTGTGCTGTTTGTGTTTCTCTTGCTATTCCTTGCATCATACTTGCAACTTGTCTACCACTACTTGTCATACCCGCAAATTGACCCCAAGGTCTAATACTACTTTCTAGTGAACGTGCCATGTCATTGGCACTTCCTGTCATACGCATTAATTCTCGGTTAAACTGGTTGGAATGATATCTATGTCTACGTCCGTATTGGTCATAGTAGTAAGTGTATTGTCGCATACTCTGTGCCATTTCGGTAAGTGTCATGGAAGGGTTAGTGGAAGATAGTCCAGTATTAGCTCTTTCAAGGTCTGTAACAGCATTTATTGTTTCTCTAGTTTGACGCTCCAATTCTTCTAAATTGCTTGAAGCATTCTGAACACCTCTTGATGCTCTATCTTGAAGGGTTAGGAGAATACCTAACCCGAATAATTCACCCATATGTTACACCTCGCTATCTAATAATTATTATTTAACTTTTCCATAGCTTCTTGCTCGGCTTGGTCATGCTGGGTTAATATATCAATGTACTCTCTACGGGATTGTGTTGTCATATCGTATATTGTATTCTTATCCCAATGGTAACGCATAGAAATATAATGTGTATCCATTTTAAGGACTTCGTAATAGTTTTCTGCGATAAGTTTAGCATCATTCCCGTAAAAATCATCTATAAAAAATCTGCGTTATTAAGTGTGACAGTAAATTGTTCACCACATTCGGGACACTCTATGTCAAATTCTCCTATGTCATAGCCACATCTGTGTTCAGCTAAAAGTTTTAATAAATAGTCCCTATCTTTCATAGATAAATCCTTTATTACGCTGTCATGTATTTTTACATCTCCTAATGTTTTTATACATCTAGCTAATAAAAGTGTATTTGCTAACCCAAAATTATTTCTTGCTGAAATATCTAATATTTCTCTATCTAACCCTACTGGTCTTCTTATTGTTCCTGTAGTATGTTTATTACCTTCTTTGTCATAGTAACCTTTAGGTAATTCAAATTCTATGTCTTCAATTCCGTCATATGGAATTATTTCAAATTCGTCTATTTCAAACTCCGTTTTTATTTTCTTTTTACAACTTGGATTAGGACATTTATTTGTGACAGTTAAAGTGTCTCCTATTGATAATGCTCTAATTTTCATAAATGCGTAATCTTGGTCATTGATATACATACCTTGTATAATTTCTTTCCATTTATTTGGTTTTACACTATCTTTAGTTATACCACCAATTCTTATAATACATCTCTCTAAAACTGTACGTAATGCCACACTTCCATTATCTTTTACTTTTGGTTTGGCTAACGCTTCTTCGTCATGCCCTGTCATTTCTCTGTACTCAAATTCAGTATGTGTTACACCATTTTCATCCTTAATACCTATTAATAAATTGTCTACTTCTGTATACATTTTATTTCCTCCTTATTTACTATTTTACCTACATTATAACAAAAACGCCCAAGTATATAAAATACCCAGGCGTTTTAGGAATAAATGAGAATATCTATATTTACAGTATGGTTTTATTTTAACGTAACCCTCTGTAAGCTGTCAAGTGACCTAAAATACCCTTACACCTAGTCTAAGAAATATTCATATTGAATCGTAATAGTTTCCACTAATACATCTTCACTTGAAGCGTCTAAATCCCCAGCTTCCCATGCTGAACACCAACATTCTGCTAGTTTCCAGTCACGTGCTACGTTTCCTTTTGCATCTAGTAAAGCCACTACTATAGTACATCTATCATCATCTGATGCCAAAGAGTTTCTAAACACTTCTTCTACTTGTTTAGAAGGGAACATACCTTTTTCACAAGTAAGTTCTCCACCTTTTGCTTTACCTTTTAATTTATGCGTATGGTCATATCCACCTTCGTCATATTCTATTACACCCATTTCATCTTTCAATCCACCGATTTTTTTAAATCCACAAGAAGAAGGAAGTCCTGGAATAGATATTCTGAATTTATAACCTCTAAGTGGGTCTTCTGCTGATGTTCTAGCCATAGCATGTACTTGATGTTCTTCCAAGTATTGTTTTAATAATTTTCTAAACATGTTTCATTCCTCCTTACACACTCATGTATTTAACAGTAGTGTAAATAAATTCTGCTGGATATTTCTTAGCCCAGCCTACTTCTGCATATACTTCACCTTTTTTAGCACCAACATTTAATTCCTTGTCACATCTAACTGCGAAGGCTTCATTTGGTGTTTCACCAGCTAAAGCTCCGTTAGACCATAACCCTCTTAAAAATGCTGTTATTCTTGCTGTAATTTCAGAGTACATTATGTCATCTGCATTTTTGAATACAAATGTTTCAGTATCGGCTTTTATCCAGTTATCTATATAGTCATCTAAAAGTAAGTCAGAAACATAATCCCTGTCTTGGTCAGAGTTTATTAATCTGTTACCCCATAACACTACACCATAACGTTTTTTAGGTATGATGCAGTTAAAATTAGAAGCATTTAATATACCTTGTTCTCTTTCAGTATATTCATGGGATACTCCTGTAACATTTGGTAATATAGCTTCAACACCAGCTGGTGCTTGTTGTATACCATATTTAGTTACTAATTTACCAAATATAGCTGGTACTGCAACAGTAGGTGGTTGTTCTTCTATCACTCCAGTTATAGGGTTCATTACAGTAACATTAGGAGTACATACCATACCTCTATATCCGTCATATGCAGGTAAATCATGTGTTACATCCACATATGCTATAGGAGATATTGGGAGTACTTTTATACCTAATTCTTCCTCTAATTTTTTAGCACTATTTTGAATAAATTCAGGTTCACCATATATATATTCAGTAGCTATTGTAATAGTGTCCTCTCTCATAAGTTTTTCTAAATATTTATCCATATTAGCTTGTTTTTGTTTAGCTATGTCCTCCTGTGAATCTAAAGGTTGTGTTATTGTAACCTTAAATGTGTAAACTTGAGCTGTTAATTTAGTGAAAGGGTCACCTTCACCTGTATATATTGCAGTTAAAAACTGTGATTTATTTACACTTTCCAATTTCTTTTCAAATACTTCTACAACATCTCCATACATAACTTTTACAGCATCAGTTGTTACCTCAAATTTTAGGTTTTCTGCCCAATATCCTGCATATTTAGCTTTAACTGTAAGCCCTCCACTATCTTCAGCACCTTGCATAACTCCATAGCAATTTGCTTCGTTTGGAGTATTCACTAATATAGGGTTTATATTGTATACAAACATGCTACTACTATTTAGTAAGAACCAAAGATTTATGGCTAAAGCTAATTTAGATTGTTTAGCCTGTTCATCTGTCATGCAGAATTTATCTTTAAAATCCTTATAAGATTTAACTTCAACTACACTATCTCCAATAGGGCAATCTTCTGCTCCTATTGCACCCCATACTAAAGGTGTAACAGCTGTAGCCTTTTGTACTATGTCACGTTCTCTTTTTAAATAAGAACCTGGTCTGACTACTTGTTTGTTATCAGCCATTTCGTACCTCCTTCTTAGTTACTATGACATGTTCGACCTTATTGTATTCTCTTGAAGGTAATTCCACAGGTACATCTATCGTAAACTGTAACACTCTACGATAATATGTTTTTCCATTCAATTTTTCATCGGATGTAACAAACGCTGTTTTTCTCTCCATAAATACAGTTTTCACATTTCCATCTTTACCTGTTATATTCATAGTTGAAGCATATGTACCTTGAGCATCTAACCATTTCTCTATCATTACATTTATGTCTTGTTGTGTCTTTGCCAAAATGTACAATGTTAACAACATTTGAGTATAATCGGGTTTATCCGTAATGTATTGGTCATCTATGTCATAACTATTATAATCCTTGTATGCTGTGTTAGCATTTTGTTCTGTTTTAAACGCCACACAGGGGTAAGTTTCCTTTACCCAATCTATATCGGGGTTATAATGAACTATTGTATAACCTCCATATATTTCTTTAAGCATATTTTTAAATGATGTGTCTATTTCACGTAATCCATAATTCATACGTAACACCTCACTTCTTTAAGGATGTAATAAAAGCATCCTTACATTCTGCTTTTACATTACCTTTTTCTTTTTCAAATACAGGTCTTACTACAGGACGGGCGACCATACGTGATGTTCCATATTCATGGTATTTCAGTATTTCTTGGTTACGCTGTCCTGTTGCAGATATAACATATTGGTCTTCACCTTGAGGTGTTACTTCTATGCTATCTACCATTTCACCTGTTTCAATTAAAATTGTGTCATCATGTTTTTTGTCTATAGTTGCCTGTGCTAGAGGTTGCCAATTACCCTCTTGACCTCTTATGTATTGTTGCATAGCTTCTTTTAAATCATTAGCCGAATCTTGAAGTTGTTCTTCCATATCGTCTTTGACTTTACCCTTAGAAATATCATTTAACTTGGCTTGTAACTTAGTCCAATCACCTGTCATTTTGCTCATGTGTTACAACTCCTTAATCTTGAATATCTTACCTTTACAGTAAATCTTATATTGTAAGGCATAATCTCCAATTACAGCAGAATACTGAACAGCTAGAATGTCTAATTTATCTCCGTTATATTCTAAAATATCTCTAGTTTCAATACCTGTGACACCTTGTTTATCAAGTGTGTCCTTAACCACATAGATAGTATAGAATTGTTCGTCTTCTCTTAAACCTACTCCAGTTTGTTGTTCTTCTACAGGTGTTGGTTTGTAACGCCCTATACATTTATAAGGTTCAGAATATGATGCTGTACCTTCATCATACAAATCATCATATTCTCCCCCTTGAAATTTCTGTAATGTAATATTTGCAGTACCCCAATCGGAATATATCTCAAGTACATCCGATGTTAACGATTTTACTTCATCATACTGTGCCATTAGTCTCACCTACTTGTATTTGTTTATAGTTCTTAGTGCCATTAGGAGCAATCATTACAACAGCAACGTAACCTTTTAGAACAGGAATTTTTAATTTATTATCTGTTATGTCCAAACTGTCTTGCACTAGAATTGAACCTTTACTTAAAGTGTTGCCCTTATACTCGTCTACAACAGGAAGGGTTGGGTTGTAATAGACCTGGAAACGTGTAATGTGAGCATCTTTAAATTTTATTTCCAAATATGTGTACTTGTCATCCTGTTTATCTACTGTAATGCTTGTTTTTGTCTTTCTCACAAGGTTGCGTAAATTCGCATTGACATAATCCTTTTGTATTACAGCAGTTTCAACTTTAACAGAAGCAAACCCTAAACTTGGATTACCTGCTACTAATTCTCCGATTTGTTTATTAAGTTGTTGTATCATGGAAAAGTAGTGTTCAAACCTAGTTTGTTTACTTACTTTTAATCCGTCAACTGATATTTCATATAAAGGGGCATAAGCTAAAGCTAATTTCCAATACACATCACGTAACACTAGCATTTGTAAATAGGAAGCCTTAGTTGCATCAAAGTCTTCTAAGTCTATCTTATTAGCCTCTGCAATAGATGTTACAAGATGTAAAATTTCCTCGTCTGTAATAGCTTTACAAATAGGGTCAGAGGAATTTTCCCTACCTAGCACAAAGTATAAACTTTGTAACAATTCTTTCATATGTTACACCCCCTATAAAGGAAGTAGTAATCCAGCATTTTGTAATTTAGATTTTACATTTTCATCCACTCTATATACTCTTTTAGGCTCAAATGTATACCATTGACCTATAAATACTCTAGTATACTGTTTCACCTTTATTGTATATTTTTTAGTGGGCTTATTGTCAATCGGTTTTTCTATTGTAATAGGTTCTTCCGATTCTATTTCATCTTTATCATCCAACACTATTTCGGGTTGTTCTTGTTTAACGTCTTCCATTAAATTTTCAACAACATCTTTGTCAGATTTTTTCTTGAAATTTGCCACGTTATAACACCTCCTAGACACCTGGTTGTGTCTTAGATTTTTCTATTTTTTTATATATTAATTTCTCTATTAAATTTACTACATCCATTGGTTTCTGTCTTACATAAAGCAATGCAGTTGCCAATCTATCTTTTTCTTGTTGTGTCATAGCCATACATAACACCTCCTATTAAGCAGTTTCTATAACTACACCATGTCTTTCGTGTAATATTCCAGCACCCATTATAGAGTACCAAGCTAAACCTCTTTCACGTCCGTAATCTATTACACCATTATCTCTTAGATTAACAGGTAATGAAATAGCTAATCCAAAGTATTTGTCACCAAATAATACAGCTTGATATACTGGTACTTTATTTACATCACCAGTTGCTTGACCTGTAGCATCTTTACCTTTTTGTAATGTAAGGTCATAAGAAGGGTCATCTTCTGCTGATGCACCATTGTTTAATATAGTTGTTTCTATAAATCTAGTGTCATCTATTTTACCTATTTCTCCTAAGAATAATAAATTAGGAGCACCATAGTTAGATGCATTTATCCATGCTGGGTCATCTCTTAAATCCCTTGATTGATGTGGATGTACGAAGCATATCCAGTCAGCACCATTATATTTAGGTGCATTATTTGTAGCTAATATTTCTAAGCAGTCTTTAACTGTAGAAACCTTAAATTTACATGTGTCATCTAAGTCCTTTCTAGCTGTTACTTTAGTTCCGTCAGCTTTATCAGCATAAACAGTTTGAGCATTAGAAAGTGCAACGTCCCTTAGCATACAGTCCATAACTATAGCGTAATCTCTACCTAATAAAGTAGTAGCAGATGCCATTACGTCATCAAAGTTACTGCTGATGTTTAATTCTGAAACAGTTATAGAGTTACCATATTCGTAAACCCTTATTTCTTTCATGCTAGAACTCATAGCCTTACCTTCCATTCTAACACCTTCTGTTAATTTTCCACCTTTTGCTAGGTTGTCATAAGTTAACATGGAAATTGTTAAACCTGGTTCAACATTTAATTCAGTTTTCATTGTAGCAAATTGGAAAAATCTCATGTTAGGCATAGCCTTAAATTCTATTTCTTTAGAATAAACTGCTCTTATTGCATGTTCCAATTTATTTGTTCCAGGAACATAATTTGGTTCACTAGACTGTTTCCCTTGTGACACAACTGTGTTAAGTACACCCTCTGCATGTACTTTAGTTAATAATTTTGATAATATTCCTCTTTTAGATTTTTGTAACATTTACAATTCCTCCTATTATTTTAATCCTAATTTAACACGATACTCTGCCCATTGTTGTGGTGTCATGTTGTAAATGTCTTGTTCACCTAGAGTAGATTGAACAAACTCACCCATGTTAGGGTTTCCAGCTGGTGGTGTTGGTATTTGTTGTTGTATTGTTACACCACCTTGAGGTTGTTGTTGTTGTGGTTGTGACCCTAACAACTCTAAAAATCTTGCTTTAGATTTTTGTATAGATTCGTCAACTTCCTCTTTAGTTGTACCTGTTACAAGTTCGGGTATTATTTGTCCCTTAAACTCGTCAGATGACATTTTTTCTACCTTATACAATTCGACTTCGTATTGTGCTTTTACCTCATCTTCTATTTGTTGTCTTAAAGTAGGTTCATCTACTATTGACCCTTTTAATTTTTCTAACTCACCTTCCAGTACTGCCTTTTCTTGTTTTAACTTAGCGATTTCTTTATTTTCACCCTTGCCTTCACTATCTTTTAGTTCTTTAATTTCCTCTTTAAGTGCCTTATTCTCATTTTGTAATTGGGCGTGTTTTAAAAGTAAATCGTTATGTTGTTCCGTAATAGCTGTTGCCTTGTTTCTTTCTGCTTCAATTTGTGGGTAAAGTTTATCTTTTTCCTCACGTCTTGCTTTAGCGATTAGTTCTTCGTAATTTACTACTGGGTGAGTTGCTGATGCTGGTTCTTCTGCCAATACATTTCTTATCAATGCCTTTTTAATTCCTTCTATAAATCTTGCGTTAATACCATATTTGTTTTTCATATTATATCTTTCCTCCTTGATAATACTTTTATATTTTAATGTAATTGTAACATAACGTGACACAAAATGCACCATAAAATTGCTTGTAATATGTAATAGCTACATTTTACCCTCTGTTACAGGTGTTTTCTTATTCTCTCCTGTCATTTCTTTACGTTTCATTTCTTGAGGTGTTTCACCATTTGTCATGCCACTATTAAGTGTAATTTCTTCTTTTTTAGGTTGACCATAAAATTCGGGATGTTTTTCATAGTCTTCTGACATAGCTTCAAATACTTTTTTACTGTCTTTACCTAAACGTTGCATAGCTCCTTGTCTTGATTCAATACCCATATTCATTTCTTGTTGTAATTGTTGCATTTCTATTAAAGTATCCTTTGGTAATGGGTCTTTCCATACAACCTCTGTATTATATAATTCTTTAGTATCTATTGCTGGTTTTTGGAATAAACCATGAAATATTCCCATAAATATAATCATTTTATTTACTCTTTGTAATCCAGCTGTGCTATACATACGTTTTACATTAGTTCTTTCCAATAATGGACTGTTCATTATTTGTAATGCAACACCCGAAGTATTACTTATTGCTCCTATATCACCTAAAGCATTTTCGGGAATACATCCTACTTCATGAATTGCCTTTTTCACATCTGCGATATATGCTGTACTTGCATTTAAATCTGTATTCATTGTTAAGTTTTCTATACGTGCATCTGTAGGTAATCCTCCCCACATTTTATTTGCCCCACGTTCTAGTGTTCCAATGTCTGCTCCATATACAACTGTAATAGGTGCTGAATGATAATCTATTATCTCCGATATGTCAGAGTTCTTTTGATTAAGTTCCACATTTAATGGGATTATGTCATCTATATCACTTGCCCCTGTTGTTTTATTTGCAATAGGGTAATTTATAAATGGAACAAAAGGTATAAATCCATATGGGTTTGCTCCTTTTTCTTGTATTTCACCTCCAAGTGTTACAAGAAATTCGTCATTAGTCCAAACCATTTTATACACTTTAGTTTTCATTTTGTTACGTATAGAGAATAATGTTGGTACTTGTGTTTCCACAGGGTACATTACAGTTAATTTCACCAATTTTTCTTGGTCATGTGGGTCATATTCGGGAAAAACAGTTAAAGGCGACATATTTATTAAACGTATACGTCCATTAGGGTATTCATTGAAAGGGTCATTTAAATCCTCGGGTTTTTCATATTTTACTTGTAGCCAACCTATACCTGTTACAGCTTTTGTTTGACCTAAATCAGTTAACAATTCCATTTTCTTGTTATGTATACTCCATATTTCATTTAAAAAATCTGTCACAGGTGCTGGTGTACTTTCATCATTATCTTCCTCTGTAGGTACTTGGAACGTAACTTCTTTACCAAATTCAAAGGCTACAAATTTATTTACAAACGCCCTGCAATAGTTCTTTGTTACTTGGGGTTTATCTTGTAACTCTATATTTTCCCAATGATAACCTTCGTAAAAATTCCATTTTTCAATGTATTCATCTAAGAGTTCCCTATCTGTACTTGTTAAGTGTTCACTTAGTACTGCCTTGTAACTATTAAGTTCATCAATACGTAAACCTTTATTATACTCGTAATTATAGTTCATTACACTACCTCCTATCTTCTTCTACGTGCTGTATACTTATTTATTCTAGTATACAGTCCTTTACTATGGCTACTAAATATTTTATTTTCTTGGTAACCTTGCACTTTTATTTCTTGGCATTTATCATGTGCGCCTAAAACTGCTAATGCCCAACTGTCACAATTACCTGTAACTGCTATTTTATCATTGCAACGTGTTACAATGAATCCATTATCAACATTTACACACCAAACCTTACCTGTATACTCATATTCTTCAACTTCTTTAACTCGTGTTTCATCCTTTTGCATAAGGTAAACAGCATACATGATATACCCATTACGATTTTGATTTTTTAAAGATGCTTTTATACCTAATTTGTGACATAATTCTTGAACATCCTGTGCAAGTGCATAGTCTTTAGTGTGATAGGTATTCCTTGAAATAGTACCATCACCTAGCATCAATGTATCAAGAAGTAATTTAAGTTGTCTTTGAGATAGGTTGCTTAACCATTCTCTAGGTATTCTATGGATACCCTCGGACATTACTGAATCGAATAATTTATTGTCCTTTTCATGGAATGTCCAGTATATAACACTATCTTTTCTTGTGTGTGTATATGGTTGTAATCCCATACGTTCTACAAAATCCACAATGCTTTTATATCCTGGTTTATCTTTGGATTGTGCGAAACTGTATCTATAAGAGTTATATTTAGAACTTTTGTTTATCCAACCTTCTGTTATAAACCAAGCTATTTGTTTGATTAAGTCATCAGATACAGGGTAGTCGGGTAAATCCTGGATTGGGGCAACAGGTATACTGACTGTATTGTAACGTGTAGACGTAGGCATATTTGCCAGTTCTTGGGACAGCATAGTGACCTCTTTACCAGATTTTCTGTGACGTGTCATCATTTTGTGATTTTCTGTAACTTCAAGGCATAAATCCTTAGACTTAAATCTATACATCTTTCCATTATAATCTTTATATATTATTTTTGTAGGTGTTACATATTCAATTCTATTATTCACAACCTTAGCCACTAAATCATCTTCGGATAATTCGTCATAGCGTAAAAATCCTCGTTTTGTTAGTATCTCTGTATTTAGGGATAGACAATAATCATCATGCGCACCACGTCTATCGGGGTGATGACATACCATAAGTTGACCTCTAAAGTCTTTTTCTAATTCTCCCATTTGTTCTATGAATTTTTGATATTCCCTTGTCGCTTGTGTTTCTTCGTCACATGGGTAAGTGGAACGCCCACACTTAATACTACTGTCTAGTGTCTTATACATTCTATCCTTAAATTGTGATGAAAATATACAGGCTACAACTTCTATCCCAGGTAAGTTTACTTGTAGTCTGTCACACATACCTTCTTCTTTTGTTGCATCAATCATTATTTTTTTAACCTTAAAGTTTTTTAAATAATTTAGTATCTCGTAGTATTGTTTGTCATAATTATCACCATTTAATTCATACCAGTCCTTTATATGTGTTTTATATACTGTATATTGGATACTCTCATTACTTTTTGTTTTTTGTGTTTCAATTATTACAGGATTATCCCAGTCTACCTCAATAACTGTTATGACAGTACTGTCATCTTTTTTAGCTATATCTATACCTACTATATGCTCTTTAGTTAAATCCTTTTTAACACGTCTTGCATCTTTTAAACCACATAAGTTTTCTAATTGCATTACATCAATAAACATACCACGTTCTAATATCCATTCAAGACCATATGACATTCTAAATTCGTCACTATGTTCCCCTAATCTGTGTTTTTCTTTTTCCACATACTTACGATATTTTTCATTATATTTTTGGCAAATTTTATAGTCATATTCAAAGTGGTTACGTATTTTAATTTTACCTTCTTTATATGCTTTTTTATTACGTTCTATAACATCATAAAAATCTCCTTTAAATGTAGTGGCTGTTCCTATCTTAATTATACTTGCATTATAAGATGCTCCCATAGGGTGTATAGATTTTCTAATCTTAAATGATGAAATATCTTGACATTCCTCACATATAATTAGCATATAAGAATCCCCTTCTATATTTGACCTATCTGATGCTGAAACACTTGTAGCAAAGCTACCATTTGTTAATGCAACAGTTTGACCATTTGAAGTACTAAATTCTAAACCAAATTCATCTAGTATAGCTTGAGAATTAGTACAAGTTAATCTAGTTTTCATCCTGTTAAAAGTTGTCTGTGCTTGACGTAACGAAGGAGCAAATATTCCTACATATAATCCTTTTCTAAACATACTTAATCTTTTATCATCTGCAAACATAGGCATATTTGCCAATGTAGGTAAGATTATCATACATCCACCAACTGTTGTAGCAACACACTCAGATTTTCCAGTCTGACGAGAAAATAAAGCTGATATTTCATCCCCGTCATTTGTTAAAAGGGAACGTATTATCCTCTTGGCAAATTGCTCTTGATAAGGATAATAATGAATTTCTGAATACATTTCACAAAATTTATACACCAATTTAACTAAATATGACGTTGTCACTTTATTCCCATTTTCTGCGTAACAAGTTATTACGTGTTTTATTTCCTGTAGTTTAACGTGTATACGTAATTTTACATTTAATTTTCTATGTATTCCTCTACGTTGTAACAATGCTTTTCTCCTTTCTACTTTATACCATAAAAAGGGTATAAAGTGTAATACTCTATACCCTCATTATATCATTTAATTTAATTTCGTGTCCTCGTTTTGTGATACCAATGTTTGTAATTCGTCAATATCTAAATTAAATGCCTTATATAATTGTGTTATTCCTTCATCTATATGTGCTTCTACAATTTTATACCTCTGTGTGCATAAGAAGTTTACATAGAATAATGCCTTACTCTTGCTGGAAAATGCCTTAATGTATAAATGACTATCGTCATCATTAGGAAAGTAGGCACATAACCATATTGGTTGTTTATTTATCCTCTTTATTCGCTTTTTCTTTTTCATGTGTTATTCTCCCATCTTCATTATATACAAGTATTGTTCCCTCATTAAAGTGTACTTTAAATAATGATTTCCCTTGCATTTTAGGATTTTCTTCTAGCACAAAATCTTTTGATAATCTACAACCTATTAATCTCCCTAAAACTTGTATTTGTACATCTAATAGCTGTCCCTTAACATTAGGTAATGCATCTAAAGGGAATAAGCCAAAAGCTAAAGGTGAATGTTCTAATTTTGTTACCTCTAAAAAACTGATGTCATAATGTACTTCTTTATCCAAGATAGAAATACCTAACTCTTTATTCGTAGGTTCTCCATTTTGTAATGCTAGTTTCTGTCTTAATGTAAGTGGTCTTTCCATGTGCATACCTCCCATTCTTTATCATTTCTCAAACGTAAAAATCTTGGGTGTCTTAAACTTCCTGTTTTCTTCATCTGTTCATTTGCTCCTACTTCCATGACAGTGTTTATTAAAGATATTTGTTTATCTGTTAATTCCTGTCTTATTTCATCTGTCATACCTCCACATTCACCCATTTCTAATATTACTTTGTCATCCTTTAATTTTATAACTAAACGTTCTTCTTTAGGATTTATTTTCTCCCATTTTTCAAATTCGTCATGTGTCATGACAACACCATAACGTACAGTTCCTATCCAACCTTGTGCATATGCTTTTGTAACAGGTAATAATCCTTGTGAATGTGCTTCTTCTATTGTCATTTTTTCATGTGTCACACAGTCATCTTCTGCGTCACAATACCATTCCCATTCATAATTAGGGTCTGATAATCCTTTACCTTCATAATATTTTGTAGGTTCAGTAAATCCTATTATTATAACATCCCATGTATCGAATTTCTTTACTTTAGTAAATTCTCTACCACGTTTCATGTAATATTTTGCATCAAGAGGTTTTATCATTATACCTTCACCTCCAAATAACACAATGTAGTCAAAGTATTCTAAAGCGTTCAATTCAAACCCGAATAATTTGAGGTCTGTACTTTTAACCTTTTCATACAAATAAGGGTACATCATTGGGTTTTCCATTACACGCTCTTTATCTTCACGTCCAATCAAGACACTTATGTTTCCTGTATTACATTCATGCTCTATTACATTATATAAACCAGCTTCGTGTAAATCGTGAATTGCTGTGTGTAACAGTTCCTTACGTCTACGTAATGGTAACTGCATTACATTAATTCCCTTGTAATATAAAATGTCAAAGGCGTTATATTGCACAACTTCATACCCATATTCTTCTTTTAAAAGAAGTTGTCTAAATATTGCTTCATCCCATTTACAATTACATAATGAAGAAATCTCCTTAAAATTAATTGCTGTCAATTCTCCGTCTAGTACTGTACCATTTAATTCTTTAGGTAACCTATGATTTGTTATAACAGGAAAGTTATGAGTATTCTCTGAATACCAGTTTGTTTTCTTAGATATTCTTCTACTAAATAACCTAGCGTAACAACTATCTATTTGTAAATCACATCTTATTCCGTCTAATTTTTCTTCATAACACGCTGTACCTTCTTGTGTCATATCTGCTAAGTCTTGTAACATTTCCTCGTTTAAAGGTTCTTTTGCCGACATATTTTCTATGAAACGAATCCTGTCTTGTAATAGGTCTTCTATATAATCCTTTTCTTTGTACGCTTCATAATGATGTGGGTAGTCCTCATTGATGTAAGCAAGTATATCCTTCTTTATTTTATTAGCTTCCCTAACACTAATATTTTCGGCTGAGTGATATATTCTTAGTAATTCATCCATAACTCTAGTCCTCCAAATTACTAAATAAATCTTTTAAGTGTTGTGCTGTTGCCTTAGCATTTTTATTATTTACTGCATAATCGGGACATAACTCTTTTAGTAAATTACCTTCTTTTTCTGTTACCTCTAAACTGTAATACTTAGGTAAAAAATCTATGCCACGTTTTATTAATACTGAAACAACACTACACATTCCATAACTTTGCCACCATTGGAAAGTATTCGTGTAACGCCAATCAGGTATGATTAAAACTTCTGTGTCATGTTCCACTTTTTGCATTGATTTTTTCTCAAAATAATAGTAATTTGCCTCTGTATAAATTAAATCTGTTAACCCCATTATTAGTTGTTTACCTAAGTCAGTTTTATAATTGTCTATCCCAAAATACTTTTTCATCATTTCTTTTGCTGGGTCGGCATTATGCACTATTTGTACCTTTTTACCTTCTTTTGCATATAAAGTAAATAATTCTTTTGCTATGGTATCTTTACCACAACCACTAACACCTGTTAACAAAATTACTAACATTTCTATTCCCCCTTTATAAAAATAAAGGGTAACACTCTTACATGTTACCCTGTTGTTGACTTTATAGTGACCAATACTTAGTGTGTTCTTCTAATTCCAAGTTTTTTAAACTTTCGTAATCATCCAATGATTCATTATATGCTACTACTAAGAATGTACCAGCTATATAATCTAATCCTAAACTTCTGCAATAATCTTTATCTTTTAGCTTTCCTTCTTCATCTATAAAAAGAAGTACGCTTCTATCATTAGAGTAATTCCAAGTAAGGATTTGACCGAGGTCTGCATCTATTTCATTACGCATGTTACAGAACATCTCCCATGAATCATTACCTTCAATATCTACTGTGTAAGGCTCTTTGTTAGGTTCTACCTTTAATACTGTTATTTTTCTCATTTTAGTTCCCCTTTTCTATTATTTAATTTTTATACTTAAATAATAGCATGTTACTCGATAAGTGACAAGTAAGTTTAATTTCCTGTAGAGCCATGCCCTCCTTGTCTTGAAGCATTTTTAACTACACCATTTTCGGGTGGAACAGTAGCAATAAACATACCTTGTGCAATCTTTGTTCCTTTAGGAATACACACGTCAAAAGGCGATAAATTTAATACCTGTACATATATTTCACCTTCATTTGTTGGGTTGTCTGCATAATCACTATCTACAACACCTTCACTGTTAGCTACCAATAACATATATTTTAAAGGGTAAGAACTCCTACTCTTTACAGCAAAATATTCGTTAGGCTCACAGTACACTTTTAAACCAGTAGGCACTAAAGTAGGTCTTATTCTTTGACCATATGAATTTTCCATTTGTACTAATAATTTTCCTAATTCCACTAATTGAGGTGTTTCTCTTGTTACACCCCCAGTTAAATGCGCTTCTTTTAAAAAGTGTTTCAATGTAGAAGGTACTATTATGTCCTCTGCACATTTCAAGTCATAACCTACACTACCTGTTGTAGCTTTACATGGCATTAGTAAATCTGCATCCTCCTTGCATCTTGTTACAATATCAAATCTCGGCATTAATTCCACTCTCCTAACATGAATAGTTTAAAAAATGGTAATTCTTCTTTTAAAAATGGTACTAAATCTTTACTCCAATCATCTAGTTTGTGGTGTTCTCTTTGTTTCACCATACTTAATGCTTGTAAGTAATTCATTGTAATACCCATTGCTAAATGGAAGTCACTAGGAAGGTTTGCCACTATATATTCAAACGCTTCTTTTCTTGCATCCACATCTGTTGGGGATAATGCATTAAATTCGGCTACTTTTTGATTTATTAAATCAATTATTACAGGTTCTACCTTATCTGTGCAATGTTCTTTTATTTCCATTTTTGTTACACAATGCATTGTACTTTGTGATGATATTATGTCCGTAAAGTGGTAACGTTGATATTCTTTTAGCCAATATAATGGCATGTTTATTATCATATTAAATTGAACCCCTTTGAACATGCAGTTATGACCACTACCTACTTTTACATTACCTAAGATAAGACCACGTTTTATATACTTATTTATATCTGTATTTAAAAACACGTTTCCTTCTAATATTTTCTTTGTAGCGTTATAATTTATTTCATCTCTCTTTTCCCATAGATAACCTAAATCTTGTGCTAGATGATGTATTTCAAAATATAAATCCTTGGCTTTTGGTACACCTGCATGCTTAGGTAATCCCCCTATAACTAAACTTTCTGCTAATGCATTTAACACAACCTTTTCATTCCAATATAATACTTCTACCATACTATTCTACCTCCTAATTTTAATATCATTAACTTACTCATTACTGGCTTATCCAAAGTTTTTAATATTTCATACATGTGTAACACCTCCTATATTTTAGATAACAGATAATATAATACAATGTAGATAAACACTATGTCCTTAATTATATCAATTCCTATTAAAAGATTTTCTAGTGTATCACTAGGTAAACCTCTTTCATATATAGAGTATTTACCTACTGAACACGCAATTCCAATTATACTGGATATTGTCATAAGCACCCAATTAATCATAGGTAACACCTCTAATCACACTTTGAAAATCCACATTCATCACATGTGTAACAACCACCTTGTCTGTGTAATGGTTTACCACAAGAAGGACAAGGATTATTAATCACTACAGGTAAATTAGGATTACCTTCTGCATTAAGTACATATCTACCTTCATTCTTTTCCATGCGTTTCACAAAATCGTATAAAGTATTGAATATTGCTTGACCACAGTTTGAACCTTTACTTAATTTTGCCCCTTTACTTCTTGCATGTACAAAACTATTACAACTTCCTATACCTTTAAATGATTCTTCTAACATTTCAAAACTTCCTCCAACACGTTGTAACAATGACATAGAAATGACTGTACTTTCAATATTACGTTCACAACCTCCATTACCTTTACGTTTCACCCAAAAATCTTGTAATGCTTTTTCACTTGGAGAATATCCTATGAATAGGTTTAATTCACCACATCCTATTTTTACTTCTTCTTTATAGTAAATGGTGTCGGGTGCTATTGCTTTTTTCTCACCACGTTGTAACTCTAGTTGTTCAAGTTTTTTACCACGTGGAATTTCTAGTTTTGTTTCCTCAGATGTAACAGGTGTTATTTCTGTAAGTATACCTTCACGTTCACTTCCAACTCTATATACTGTAATACCTTTCAATCCTTGTAACCATGCTTCTTTATAAAGGTTTACTATATCTTCCACTGTTGCATCATTAGGTAAATTCACTGTGCCACTTATTGCTCCGTCAATATAATCTTGACAAGCACTTTGCATTGCCACTCTTTGCATATATGTTACGCCCTTTGTTGCTGTCACAAAATAATCAGGTAATCCTACCTCTAGCACTTTATCTACAGACATACCCAAATATTCTGCATACTCTTTTACTATTCCAGCTGTAACAAGTACCTTTCTAGGTTCTTCATATATTGTTTCTATTTTTCTATTGTATCTCCAGTCAAAATTAGGCTCAACACCACTAGAACAATTACCTAATATGATTGAAACACTACCTGTAGGTGGAATAGTTAAAAATTGACTGTTATATACTTTACCTTTAGCTTTTACATAATCCTTTGTTTCTTTGTCTAGCACCTTTTGTGCAAAAGTACAGTTACAAAAGTCTTCTACATTAAACCCTTTATAACTCAAACAATCATTATCTACTGCATAATCCACACTAGCTATTACAGATTGATTTATTATTACCCTGTATATTTCACTTACTAATTGACACGCTTCTTTACTTCCATACATTATACGCATTTTTATAAGCATATCAGCTAATCCTGTTACGCCAAGTCCTATCTGTCTGTAGTCACGTATTGCGTCACGTTGTTTACGTAATGGGTGGTATTCTTTACCTTCAATTAAAACATCATTTAAGGCATTCACATAAATAGGAACGTCATGTGTTAAAGCTGTAAAATCAAACCATGCTTTTTCTTCAAAAGGTTCTCTAACATAGGCACTTAAATTTATATTACCTAAGTTACAACTACCATAATCGGGTAGAGGAAGTTCGCCACAAGGATTAACACCTGTTATATCTATATATGGATTATTTTCTATAAAGTTGTAGTTTTTCATTCTATCCCAAAATAGAACTCCTGGTTCTGCCATTTTCCAGTTATTCTCTGCTATGTGTTCTAATATTTTACTAGGTGTTACAGTTGTAACATGTTCATGCCATGTTTTTCTTGTTTCTTCATCTATAAGTTTGCATATCATAGTATAACTTTCACCTGGTTTTTCTATAGCGTAACGCATAAATCTATCTGATACCTTAACACTTATGTTAGCGTTTGTTATTAAATTTAAATCCTTTTTAATGTCGATAAAATCTTCAACATCGGGATGTTCGGCATCCATTGCTATTATTAATGCGCCACGTCTTCCCTTCTGACCAATGATTGCTGTTGTTATGTCATATAATTGCATGAAGCTAACTGCTCCAGTTGTTGTTTCAGCACTATTACGTACAGGTGCGCCTTTGTAACGTAATTTAGAAATGTCTATTCCAACACCTCCACCTCTACTAAAAATAGTAGCTAAATCTTTTGCTGTCCCAAATATACTTTCAATGTTATCTTCCACAGGTGGTAACACGTAACAGTTACTTAATGTAACTTTATGGTCTTTTGTTACTAATCCTCTATTTGCAAGTATTCTTCCCCCAAATAGGAATTTCATATCTTCCATGCGTTGTATAAGTTCTTTGTTTCCATTACACACTCTTTTAAACCAGTTATGCAATGTTTCACTATTAACTGTGTTTTCATCCTTTTGAACAACATTACGATATTTCTTATTCCACGTATCCTTTATATAATCGTCATCTAGCCATTTCATTTTTTTATTCCCCCTTCTCTAATTCATCTAAAAATATTACAGGTCTGAAGAATAGTTCTTCTTCCTCAAATATAATTTCAAGCTGTTCACGTGATGTAACAGTTTCCATATTAAATGTATCTTTTATATATGGGATATTATCACCACCTATATACAACTCAAAAGTATAAACTAACTTATTATTTATTTGCATTACACCTAATGGGGTTGGTAGCGTTTCTAAAATATCTGTAAATAATCCTTTAGCTGTAATAAACATCATTATGTTACCTATTATATTTAGGTAGCTATTTTTAAAGCTCTTATCATTATTTAGACTGTTACCTAAGTTTAATTCGAATATTGGAGTTGTTTCTTTAGGTTTGTAGATGTTACCAAGTTGGTCACGTATAATAAACATGACTTTAGCTTCCAAAGTATTGTTATGGTCTTGTGCTTCATCCTCGGGATAAAGCCTTACATCTGTGTAATGTGTATATGTTTCTGTATTTATGTTATGTTTATGTTTACCTTCAATGTCTAAATAAACTGGTAATCTAGCATATAACATTGTATTCCTCCTTACTATGTGTAAAAGTAGAGGACTAGGTTTCTAGTCCTCTGTAAGATGTGTGATTTTATTATGTTATTCCTTATTCTTCGTCTTCAAGTTCAACTTCTTCTCCGTCTACTTCACATAAGAAGTGAGTATCATCCACTTTTTTCATTGGTACACCACAGCAATAAGGAGTTTCATCTACCATGTATGGTTCTTGCATTTCAACGTCATCTCCGTCATCATCAAACATGTTAGCTATTATTTCGGCAAATTCTATTGCTAAGTCTTCCCAATCTTTTTTAGCTATCTTTTTAAGTTCTGATTTATTGCCACTAAATCTGTCTTCAAAGAATTCTCTAATATCGTCCTCGTCTATATCGCCTGTTTCTAAATCTGACATTGTTTCTTTCCAACACGCTTCACACGCTTTTATTCTTTTTTTGCTACCTTCAAACTTAGGCATTTCTACACCTTCTGACGCTTCTTCTTCGTCATCAGCAGGTTCAATAAGACCCATGTCATTTAATACTTCTAGTACGTCTTCTGCATTGTATTGACCTATTTTTTCTATTATAGCTGGTTTTTTATCTTTTAGAGCCACTTTGATTTTTAACTTTTTAGCTATAGCCTTTACAGTTTTTAAATCTTGAGCTTCCAATATTTCTTCAATTTGCATTTCATCTACTGCATCTTCCTCAATTTCTTCGTCAACTTCATCTGTTATGTCTTCTTCCTCAAAGAAATCTGTTAAATCTATTTCACCAGCGTTATGTGCTGTCATAAGTCTAGCTATTAGTGCTTGTTTTTTACCTTTAGTAGATAATTCAGCTTGTTCACATAAATCTGCTAAATCCTCTAATTCAAGTTCTTCTAATGCTTCTTGTATAGGGTCTTCATCATTTTCCACTTCTTCTTCAACAGGTTCTTCTTCTTCTTCAACAGGTTCTTCTTCTTCCTCAACTTCTGCAACATCTATTTTTTCAAGTATTCTACCAAGTATTGCAGATTTGCTACCTCTAACTGAAACACCTAACTCTTTAGCTAACGCTTTTAATTCGGCTTGTGTCATAGCTTTTAATTCTTCCATAGAGTATTCAGCAGTTTCAACTGCGTCATCTTCCTTAACTTCTTCTTTAGGTTCTACTTTTTTATCTTTTTTAGATGCTCTTTTTTCTGCAACTTCATCTTTTGCTTCCTTAACTACATCAGTTAAAACTAATTCCCCATTTGATAACTCACTTACTATTAATTCTAAAGCCTTTCTTACATCTTTGTTCATTTTATGAACCTCCTTATAATTTTATTTATTTTTAATTTTTCTGTGTTAACTTGTTGATGTACTTTAATAGTATCATTACGCTGTTACGCTGTCAAACTACTTTGAAGTAGTCCTGTAGGACTTTTGAACCTCTTGAGCCACTAAAATTACGTCCTCATATTTCTGTAACGTTCTGTATGTCTTTTTAAGAGTGTCCTCTAATTCTTCCTTACTTTTATCACTATTTAAAAGTTGGTTTTTATACTCTATTAAACCCTTCATGCACATTTTCATGTGTAATATGAAGGAATTTAACATTCCTGCGTTTAGTTTTTTAAGCTCTGTTGCCAGTTCTTCCTTATCACTATTTAAAATAGTATCAATCATACTTTGCATTATTACACCACCTTACTATGAATATATAACAGTAGAATAACTACGGCTATGTATATAAATGTAACAAGATATTGTTTAAATATCAAGTGATAAATTGCGACCATTACACCATAAGGAATAAATATTACTACCATTAATATAGTAAGAAAAATACTTATCCTCGTAATAAACTTTATAATTTTATCTAGCCATGTTTGCCTATTTTGAATATGCATTACATCACCTCTATTTTTTCTTTTTCTTAGGTCTTACTAAGGCTTCTACCATTTGACTAAGGTATTCTTTATCCATGTCATAAAATGGAGTGTTTTGCTTAACTGCTTTTTCATATGCTTTACCATTTTTAGCATACCAGTCTTTACCCCCACGTAAATGTCGGTTAAATTCTTTCCTATTATGCATACTACTTCTATTTAAATAAAGTACTCTGCCTATCTTATCTTGACCTATTTTGTAACTTTTCTTATTTTTAGGGTCATTATAGAATTTAATTCTTACTCTTTTACCAAAACCAGCATCTACAGCTAAATCATGCTTCTTTAGTTCATTAACCACTTCATCTATTATAGCCATTTCACTTAAAGTAAAATTACGTTGAGCGTCCTTCTTACTCATATAATAGTTGGCATTTCTATTGTTCCTATTATTTGTCTTAATACGTTGTCTTCTTATTTCTCTGTATTTACCATTCATGTATTGACCTCTGCCACCCATATTAATTCACCTCCAATTTATTACGGGTCTTCTTCCAATAGGTGTCATAATACATTACGTCACAATAATTCTCAAAATCCATTAGTTTCTTTTCACCTTGCACTAAAACTGTACTTGGTTTTAACCTATTACACATTTCAATAAACCCTTCTTCAAATATGTCATAGCTTTTCTTTGTTACACCTACAGTTGATACAGCAACTGTGTTACCTTTCTGTACACCCTCAAAACAGAAGTCAAAGGTACTTCTATCTCCCCATGACACAGTAGGTATTACTATTACGCCATTATCTTGCCAAAATTTACCTAACCAGCGATTACGATACACATTAAATATCTGTAATGCTTTAGGCATATCCACATAGATGCTAAAGTCGGGAGTTAAACTCTTACCTATTTTCTGTATTCTAGCTAATGTTTTAACAGGACTATTCCACACTCCCTCAAAATGGTAGTCATCAAGGAAGAAGTGAATACACTTCTCCATTGACGCTTTACTTGGATGTGTTACCTCTTTATAAGACACTAAATCTTTAGGTATATAATCCTCTTTGTCTAAAATAGGTATGTCATATTTATTTCCTTTATATGTATCTAAATACATATTTAATCTGTCAAAACCTCCAGGTAAATTGCTATTCCAGTTCGTTATGCTGTTCATTCTATTACCTCCTATTATTACTGTCTAATAACTTGTACTCATGGACACAGGTTAATATTATTTCACCTTTGCTATTTGCAAGGTCATAATAAATGTCCCCATGTTTTCCTACTACTTTATATGTTCTTCCTTGATAAATTACTAATTGTCCTATCTTATACATTGGTCTATTCTCCTTACTATGTCTTCCTCTGTTACTGTTATCATAATGCGTCTTTTATTCAAGCCCATTATTTCATAACAATCCTCTATCTTATTGCGTTTTAATTGTTTGTATCTATTCACTACCACAAAAGGAACATCTATCCACTTTATAAAAATTCTATCCTTTATATCATATTTAAAGTCTTTAAAACAAGTTATTCTTCCTTTTGTTTGCACATCTGCCACAGGTACAACTAAACTATACATCTTGTCATCTCCAAAGTTTAGCTTCTGTATGTTACAAAGTTCACCTTCTAACACTTCACTTGGTACACCTACTTGCTCAACTCTGAATAAATCACCTAGATATAACACTAAATCATTAACCTTCATACTGCACCTCCTATAAATATTTCTTAGCAAAATATGATGTTACTTCTTTTATTTCACCCTTATAATAAGGTTGGTTTTCTCTACACCATTTTGCTAACTCTTTTTTATTTTTAAATGGTTCTACCCAACTATTACCACTCATTATCATGTTAACTTGTGGTTCTAGTTCCTCTATAAAATCTTTTACAGTCCAGCCTTCCCATATTTCTCTATCATAATTCATTACACAAACCCCCCTTTAAAATGGTAATTCCATTTCGTCATAAACTTTTTCATCTGTCATCTGTTTCCTAAACTCTCTGTGCTTAGTTTTCATGCTCTTATCTATTTTGCCTTTATTCTTGGCTTGGATATACATTACATATAACTCCAAGTACATGTCACGTAATTTACTATATTTACCTTCTAATGTGTCTAAACGCTCTCTATTTACTCTGTCCTCTGCATGGTACATTTCAAGTTCTAGCTTTAAATCCTCTACTTCTTCGTCTATACAAGCTACGTCTTGCAGTTCAGCCATTTCTTCATACTTACGTATAAATTGTGTCATAAACCATTCTAAATCTTGCGTACTATTTACAATATTACTAACTCCACCCAAGTTTATATTTTTACTCATGTTTTAATCCTCCAATTTATCTACCATATTAAAATAAATATGTTGCATTACACTGCTACTCAATTCACCATATCTCATACGTAGGAAATACTCACGTTCAAAATGCACTGTAACCTGTTTTGTTTCACTTGTAATGTAATACAAAACTTCCTCTCTATCTAAAATAGTATGAACGTTATACCCTTTATATGTCTTGCTGTCATAATCAACATAATCATAACCTTCTTTTATGTCTTTTTTAATATCATTAAATAATAACATCATTACACCCCTCTCGTTTTCTGAACTATTTATTTAAATTGTAACAAAAAATAGGTAACAGTACAAGGAGATTACCAGTCCCCTACATTCTGTTACCTATTTGGACTAAAACATACAATTCTTTATATAAACTTTTAAGGAATTACCTAGTTATACTTAATTACCGTACTCTGATTTTCAATCTAGAGTACTAACGTCATCCTTTTTCAAGGATGTACGTGTTACTTTTATAAAACATTCTTAACATTATCATGTTAATAATATTTTATGTGACCTTTAGTTTCTTGTCAAGTAGATGAAGAAAGTTTCATTTACCGTTCGATAAAATTCACATTAAATTCACATTGCGTTCGATTTTTACCTATTTTCTTCACATTAAATTCACATTACATAACATAACGCTTTAACGTTATTTATATTCCTCTCTTAATATTTTAAAAACGTTAAAACGTTATTTATATGCCACATATCCAGTAATTTGTTTAAAACGCCAACCTTATTTTAGCGTTACGTTCCATCCATTACATTACCTTTTATGTCACACTTTTATTGTTACACCATATTACCTTAGAATTTTATTCCAAGTTCATGTAATGTAACACTCCACATTACCTGTAAAATTCTTCCCAAGTTCATGTTATGTTATGACACCATATTACCTTAAAATTTTATCCCAAGTTCCATGACTAGCGTCACGAAAAAACGGGAAAATAGGAAAAAATGAGGGTGGGGTCTTTAATATGGGGGTGTATTACACAGGGTATTTATTATACAAATAAATACAATATATTTATATTATACAGGGCGTACATGGTAGGTTATATTGTATCATTGTATACATAATATAATAATAAAAATAAAAACATTACATACATAAAACATTATTATGTATACATAATATAAATTATTATTTATTACATTACATACTATTACATAATTATGTTATGTATACATAACATAGTATAATAGTATTACATTATATTACATTATACATAGTGTACATATTATAATAATACATAATATTATATTGCATATATACACTATACATTACATTGTATATAAGCGTTACAATATATTACATTCTATATAATGCATTATATAGGCGCTCTATATACAGGGCTTTATATAACCTGTTATATAGAAGGCTTTATATAAGGCTTTTATTATTTTTCTTTTTTATAACCTCCCATATCCTGGCTTATATCCACCCTGTTATAACCCGTCATATATTGGCGAATTATAGGCACAAAAAAACGGGCTATATGCCCGTCTTCCTAACTGAATACGTTCACACACGCTTTTAAAATTCGGCTAGAGTCTGTACATACATCTTAACCGTAGAAGGATTAACTTTTGGTGTCACTATATAAGTTATTTTTTTCTTTTCTCCTTCCTTGCCCTTTTCTAATATTCTTACGAATGTTCCTTTCTTTACATGTACGAAAATCCATTCTTTGTTACGTCCAATTTCTTTAGCTTCTCCGTCTGTTATGAATTTTCTAAAGCCGACTTCTCTTATCTTAACGGCAAATACCATATTTATGTTCTTTTGTACAAAACCTAACACATCAAATTTTCTTTTATTTTCCATACTCATTATATTGTTTAATACTAACATTTCATTACCCCTTTTCTTTTAAAAAGAGCGTCACATTTCTGTAACGCCCTCTCTTTATTATTTATTACGTTTTATTTCCCAAGTTGTTGTATCAAGTGGCTTATCTTTACGTCTTACCACTTCCGTTTCCTTGTCATCTTGAAGGAAACAATATATAACAGCCAGTATCACTATTGAAGCGAAAGTCATTTATATCACCTCAATTCTTTGGTAGTCATCTGCATCCCATGTTTGATGAATAAAACTGTATAACTCTTTCATTACATTACGCCAATTTTCCATATCTTTTACACGTCTTGCTAATATTACATTGCCGAATGTCACAGTTAATAGCAATTCTATTTCATTGTCTACCTTGTGTATTAAGATATTTTGTGTAATGCCAGTTTCTACAATTATTTGGTAACTGTTATTAGCTGGTAAATTGTTTACGTAACGGAATAATACGTCTTCCTTTCTTAATATTCCTTTCACTTCGCATATTGTTTGTGTCATATTCATACTCTCACACCTCACATAATTATTTTTTAGAGTTTTACACTCTACGCTACTACCAAATATAAGCTCATAAGTATTTGGTAGTAGGAACAGCCTAAAACTGTATTTATGTTATAGGAACGGGGGAGCGTTCCTTATAACTCACTATCTTTATATTGTTCTTCCAATAGTGTCATAAAGTAAGTAGTAAAATCAACCAAATCTATTGTTTTAGGATTAACATATACTGTCACAGTTTTTAGTACATTACCATGTGGATACCATTGGCGTTTTGTTTCAACTACCCAACTTGGGTCATTTGTGATTTTTTCTTGGTGAATATAATCTCCATTTTTGTAATATACCACGTTTAAGTTTTCAGTTAAACAGTTCTTGCTTGTATATGTTTTTGTTACAATTAAACCTTCAGCTTCTGTAGTTTTACTTACTTCTACGTGTCTGTCTTTATTACTTCCTACAAATATGACATCTGTTTGTTGGAATAAATTCATGTTATAAGTACACATAACACTTTTTATTACCTCTTGCATATCGTCTAATGTAGGTTCAACACCATTTGTAAATATTTTAAACATATAACACACTCTCCTTTTTATAAATATTTTGCATAGAAGCTATAATCTAAGCCTTCATTCTTTAAAACTGTTGCATATCTATGATTAGCTTCCCAATCATACATGCATCTGTCACAAGGACAACCCCAATCACATGGTCTGTTACCAAAGTCATCTGCTGAACAGATAGTATCTAGTATTTCAACCCATAACTGATGTTTGTATACTCCTTTAGCTTTTTCTTCTAAATTATCGCTGTCATGCCAAACTGATATTTCATCAGTTCCTAATTCAGTTGTTACGTTGTAATAAGATAAATGCCCTATGTCTTTAACTTCTTCACAAACTATTTTTCCATTTAAGAATGTTTGTTTCATGTTTCATCACACACCTTTTCGCATATTTTAGAGTTGTAACACTCTATACAACCCCCAAGTCTTATGACTTGGGAGCTGTAACAATGTTACATGTAGTGCCTATTTGATTTTCTCAGCTTTATATATTGCATAATCATGACCATAGTTGTTAACTCTGCAATGTAACACATCATTGACTGCAAACCATTTTTTCTTAAGTGATACACAGTAAGGTATTTCAGTATAGAAACTAAGTGATACCATTAAACGTAATTTTGAGTCAAAATGTATTACCTGTTGTAAATCAAGTCTATTAGGGAAGCTATCTAAACCATGTATTTTTAATAGTTTTTTATAGTCATCATCACAAACTTCCATTGGGTCAACATATGTTACGTTTTCCCATTCTGGGAAGAATACGGCTATAACTAGGTTTTCTTCACCTATATCCTCAATTTCAAATATGTCTGTAGAGTCTACTCTAGTAAGTATATACCCTTCTAAATCGTGTAACACTTCAGGGAACATTGGTCTAGTGTATCTGTAGCCTACTAATTTAATGTTTTCATTTTGTTCCTTTTGACTAGGTTTTTGTTTCTTGTTATCACCTTTTGTTTCACTTTTAGTGTCATCTTCCACTTTAGCTTCTTCTTTTGGCATTATTTCTAACATTTCCAATGCTTTATTGAATGAGTCTTCTGATTTGAAGTTTTCCACTTTTAAATCAGCTTTAAATCCTGTTTTGATTTCTTTTACTTGCATTTCTTTGCCTTCTAAAGCATCTAACCAGTAATTTGCTATGTCTTCGCCTTCTTTGCTAAGAAGTGGGGCAATATCAGTTATCACCTTAATCATTTGTTTTCTAGTAGTTACTTTTGAGAATTTCATAAATTTCACACACCTTTTCTTATTATTATTTTGAGTAGAGTTTAGCACTCTAGTAGATACCTGTTACAAGTGTAACATGTAACAGATACCTTAACAATGCTAAAATCTAGTTTCGACCATTTCTTCTAATTCTTTTTGGTCTATGGTATGAATGTTAAATGCGTCCAGTTCAGCTTGGCGTTTCATTTGACCTTGTAACTTGCTTGTTGTTGTTGAATATTTTGTACTTGTTACATATAAGTCTTTACCTTCACCGATTACTGCAATTAAAGTATTGTAACTAAAAAGCATATCTTTATAAGTCCATTGGTTCGCAGTACTATAAGCATCTGTGTCCCAACTTAGGAATTTGTCTATTACATCTCCGTTACGTTGAACTCTTGTTACGTCACTAACTGTTCTAGTTTCATTCACCTTAGTAAAATTTGCTATTTTATACATATCATCACACACCTTTATATTTTATTAGAACTTTAATCGTTCTACACAACTCCCAAGCGTAACGCTTAGAAGCTGGAACAATGATTAAATATTCTTATTTGGTTTATGCATTACAAGGTGTTTATCGAGTTCTAATACCTTTTCCACATCTAATATTAGTAGATAGTAGTTATTTTTGTAATATATTGGTATATCTACTGTATTTATAGTATTTGTTGGAGTATCAAATAATGGGTATTCCTCACCTTGATAAAGTATTACTTCGTCAAGTAGTAATTCCCCTGTTTCCTCTGATTCATGGTAACAAGTTTCAAATTCGTAATATGTTTCGCCATTGCATAGTATTACACATGCAAATCCTAAGTCATTTACTGTTTCCATTTCACCTCCAGGTATTAATTTTTCTAGTCTGAAATGTTTTGTTGTAAATTCCATGTCATATTCTGTAGTAAATCTACTGTAACAGTCATCTACCTTTACCATTTCTTCTAATGTTCTTACTACCTTATTCATACATCACACATCCTTTATTATTTATTGTAGAGTAGTCACTCTATACTAATCCCAAGCTGTTACACTTGGGATTAGGAACAATGACTAATCTTCCAATGCTTTTGCAACATCTAACACTATTTTGTAATATTTGCCTTCGTAATATGCTGGTATTATGATTAATCTATTAAACATATCATAAGGGAAATTTCCTTCTGCATTGATTACTAAAGTTGTAAACTCTACGTTTTCCTTATTTGTTAGGCAAAATTCGGGACAATAGAAGTCAGTATGTTCTCCTAATATAAATGCTTTATCTAAGATTTCAAACATTACTGCCAAATCTTCTACTTCACTTTGGTATTTTCCGTTTTCATCAACTTCAAATATTCTAGTTGTTTCATCATCAAATTCCAAATCATAATCAGCAGTTATCATTGGATAATATTCCACTATTTCATTTAACCTGATTTCTATATTTTTCATATTACTCATACATCACACATCCTATTCTTTATATTTTATTAACTAACTCTTAATACTTGTATGCTTTAAAAAAGGGCTGTAAGCTGTAAATTATAGGCGTGTTATTAGATAGGCTATAAAGAGTGCTTACAGTCAAATTTTAAAGCATACAAGCTATATAAATAATTATTAGCTTATTAAAGCGTATAGCAATGAATACACACGTTATACGCTTGATATAAAATAATAATTATCTATGCGTGTGTGTGTGTGTGCGTGGGCGTATTCAATTATCAAAGTGCTATTACATACGGGCGTTATGGATAAGATAGCGTTTATATGTATGTAATACGTGAGTGGATTTGGACGGGTCACGCTGTACTGTACGTGAGCACTACGTATTTAATAAAGTACTTTATGCACTTGCTACAATTTAAGTCTTCTTTACTACTACAGGAAGCACACTCTAAAGAGTGTACAACATCTACTAATAGCACTATTCAAGGATTGAATGTACAAGAGTTATCAAGTCTGTATATTCAACGAGTAGCTTGATACTTTAGGTAGCTAATTTTACGGTGCATAGTTGCTTTATTAGTTAGAACGGATGTTAAAAAATAAAAGTGATAATACATTCTTCTAACTCACTACGGGTCACAAACTATATAACTAGCGTAATATGCTGGTCATTAAGTTGTAACACTATAAACTTTTCAAGGTACACGTGAGTTGTATTGCTAACTCACTAACTAGCTATATATTAAATTTATACTTATATACTAGCACAAATTTATGTTTGTGTGTTGGATTTTTTTCAACTTATCGAGTAACATTCTTTGGAAGCTAGTATTTGCAACGGTTTCAGCATCAAAAATTTTTTTGAAACAGGCGTTACAACTATAATGCTACACGTTAAATATAGGTAATTGAATACAGTATACAGCTAAAAAAATAGGCTGGATTTATAAAGCTACACGTTATATTTATATAACAAGTATACAGTATACATACTGTATTACAGTATATAGAATATTGAATATAACATACTGGATATTAAATACAGTATATAAAGTATTGTATTCATAAAGCATGTATACATAAATTGATTTCTGTATACAAGTTGTTTCTAATGTTACGCTGGTAACAGCTTCTTGTTAGCTTTTTAAGATATTATTAATATAAATTATCAAGGGATATACTAGAACGTGTTAGAAGGGCGTTGACGGGCGCATATATGGATTATACGTTGTAACGGGATAGTGTAACAGGATAATAAAAAAGCGTAACAGCTGGAAACACTGAAACGCTTATATAATATGTATAGCTTATTTACTTACTATACTTTTTATTAAGTTTAAATTTAATACCTTTTTTCTTTTTCTTTATACCTAATTTTTGTTGTGTCATGCTTTTTATCATTTCCAATATTACGTCTTCATATTTATCTCCAGCTTCTTTAAACTGACCTTTTCTTCTGTTACGTTCAGCTTCTGCCAATCTCATGTCTGTGTTACGTAACGCTTGTTGTAACCCTTCGGGTGTGTTATATCTTTGGAATAACAATTTCACCTTTTCAAGTATATCAGCTTCACTTAAAGAAGTTGCCATTACATAATGGTTTTCTTTTAAACGTATTTGAAAAATTTCGCCCTCAAGATAAATATAGTAAGGTTGTTCCTCTAAAAACATCTTTGATACTATTACTTTCATATTCTCAATCTCCTTTGCGTTTTATTTAACTTTTACACTTATAGTGTAACACGTAACGTAACACGTGACAAGCTACCAAATTTATATGTAACACCTGTTACGTTACATCGTTACATTACACCTTTCCACCCTGTCATGTCATATAAATTTACTGTCATGTTGCACCCATTACACCCGTCATGACACCTGTTTTTAAAGCATGACACTCTCCTTTCCATACCCTAGTGTCACAAACCTTAATGAATTAAAGCGTTACACCCCGTACACCCATGTCATGCTTTACCTTTTAAAGTGAAATAGGTAATCCTTTGATTATTTACCCCTATAAAAATAGCTCCTTCACTTTATTTTTTAAAGTGTGACACCCTGTGTTACGTTATACACCGTTACGCTCTCAAACCTAGTGCAGTCCGTAATTGTAGCCTATGCCACACCTGTGACGTTACCTCCAATTTTGTACCTGTAGGTAAGCCTTACACACACTAAATACGCTTATATACAAGAATGTAGGTTTTATATACTCTATCTATACTTATTTATCTATATCTATTAATATATTACACTTTCACCCGCGAAATTTTATTTTTTGTGACAGTATAGAAAAAAGGGTATATTAAGCGATAACTTAACTACCCTCTCTGTATATTCTATAGTATTACCTTATAAAAGCTACCTGTTACTTCGCCCATTTTTCAAAAATGTAACGAACATTTAATCCTCGCCTTTATTTGCTTTATCTAAAATGTAATGTACATATGCCAATACACAGTCATAATTAAATGTATGTATTTTATATGTTAAAGGACAATCTCCACAAGAGAAGCCTTTATTATATTGTTCACAAAACTTTTTAGCCGATTTTCTTATATCTGCGACTAATTCCCTTTCACTCTTTGTTCTTCTTCTATTTGGCACGTTTCTTCAACCCTTTCTTTTTAGATTTTACACGCAATCCTTTACTAAGTAGTAATCTAAAGGCTTCTTTACCTTTAGGTGTTATTAAGGTTTGTGTATCACTATGTCCCCAATCAGTAGTAAATTCTTTTAATTCAAAATATTCCATTTTATCTGCGTATGGTTTTATTTTTCCTCTTACATCTCTATAGCAAAAATTATTTTCAATTAACCATTTTGTAAAAGCCGTCTGTTTTATATGAAGCTGTTTAGCTGTGTCACGTATATTTGTTAATAAGTTGTTATCCACTAAAGCGTCAAAGTAATCTGCCTTGGGTGTCATTTCTTCTATAGCCTGTGTTTGTTGTTGATTTTCTATCTGCAATTTTTCATTTTCTTCAACTTGTGCCAATAACTGTTGTAATGCTTCCTTATAAGTAGTTGGAACTTTTGGTTGTTGTTCTTTTATGTACTGTTCCATTTCATTAAATCTTTTAACGTATTTTGCAGTAAATAATATTCCCTTTTCTCCAGTAAGTTTATTTGCTAACATTTCACAACCCATTTTTGTGCATTCATAACATTTATTAGATTTACCACTTGCGTCTTTATAACTACTTTCTATGAAATAATCACTTACGCGAGAACTCGCTTTAGTTAAAA
>CDYY01043587.1_pt1 | contig 85372 bp, 85 predicted proteins | sample 480691 | NCBI WGS metagenome assembly CDYY01 (sample SAMEA3182107, study PRJEB8094) | gut metagenome | biome: human; feature: gut; material: Stool; isolation source: human stools | place: Canada | collected 2013-02-25
AAGGGGTCAAGGGGAAAATTTCCCCTTGCAGGGTCAAGGGACAGCGTCCCTTGTGGGGTTTGGGGCAACGCCCCAACTGTTTTTCGGGCGCTCAATTCAAAGAGACAGCCCACAAAGGCGCAGGCAGCGAAGCGTCCCTGCCAGTAACTTCGCGCTTCCTCAGAAGCGCCCCCAAGCTGCTCTTTCGACTATTGATGCTGTGTCGCGCCAGATGGGCGCGACCAAATGGCTGGTCTTTCAAGCATAGCTGCTTTTTTCTGAAAGCAGGGAATTTCGCCTCTGCGGAGGCGACCAAAGGGCCTGAAAACAGACGAATGTCTGCGGTCGCCCTTTGGAAACCTTCGGGTCGCACCCATGTTTATTGGCTTTTACCGGGACAGAAGCAAACAAATCAACACATTAGCGTATTAAAGCGAAAAGTTCTGGAAAAAGGCAGGGATTCCTCTCTGCCTTTCCAAATACCTTAGCGATACAGCACTTCGTGGCGCTTCGGGCCGTTGGAAACCATCTTAATCGGCACACCGCACGCATTCTCGATGAACTCCACATACTTCCGGCAGTTTTCCGGCAGCTCGTCATACGACTTCACGCCGCGAATGTCGCACTTCCAGCCGGGCAGCTTCACATACACCGGCTTGCAGCGCATCAGCGTCGGGGTCGCCGGGAATTCCGTAATCTGCTTGCCGTCCACTTCGTAGGCGACGCACACCGGAATCTCGTCCAGATAGCCCAGCACGTCCAGATTCGTCAGCACAACCTGCGTCGCGCCCTGCACCATCACGCCATAGCGCGTCGCCACCGCGTCGAACCAGCCGACATCGCGCGCGCGGCCTGTTGTTGCGCCGAATTCACCTGCGTCACCGCCGCGGCGACGCAGCTCGTCACCCGCCGCACCGTCCAGTTTCGAGACGAACGCACCCGCACCCACGCAGGACGAATACGCCTTCGTGACGCACACAATGTCCGTCATGTCGCGCGGAGAAACGCCCGCACCCACGCAGCCGTAGCCCGCCAGCGGCGAGGACGACGTCGTGTAAGGATAAATGCCGTGGTCGGGATCGCGCAGAGAGCCAAGCTGACCTTCCAGCAGGATGGTCTTGCCCTCCTTGTTCGCCTGATAGAGGAAGTGCGTCGTGTCCGCGACCATCGGGCGAATCTTCTCCGCCAGACCTTGCAGATACGGCACCAGCTCGTTCACATCAATCGGCGGCTGATGATACAGGTGCTCCAGCAGCACATTCTTCTTCACCAGCGCGATTTCCAGCCGCTTGCGCAGCAGCTCCTCGTCGTACAGCTGGCAGACCTGAATGCCCACCTTTGCGTATTTATCGGAATAGAACGGCGCAATGCCGCTTTTGGTGGAGCCGAACGCGCTCTTGCCGAGGCGCTCTTCCTCCAGCTTGTCAAATGCAATGTGATAGGGCATCATCACCTGGCAGCGGTCGGAAATCATCAGCTTAGGCATCGGCACGCCGCGGGACGTGAGAGATTCCAGCTCGCTCAGCAGCGCCTCGATGTTCAGCGCCACGCCCGGCCCGATGACGTTGACCACGTTTTGATGGAAAACGCCGGACGGCAGCAGATGCAGCGCAAATTTGCCGTATTCATTGATGATGGTGTGACCCGCATTCGCGCCGCCTTGGAAGCGGACAACTACGTCGCTTTCTTCCGCAAGCAGGTCGGTCACCTTGCCCTTGCCTTCGTCGCCCCAGTTAGCGCCTACAATGGTACGAACCATTTGGAACATCCTCCTTGAGCGGCAGACAGAAACCTCTGCCGCAATTTTCGGCATTACGTCTTATTATGCAGCATGTGTCAGCCGATGTCAAGCGAAAAACAAAAGAAAGCCGAGCAAAATGTTCTTTTCAACGAAATTCCGAATGTTCGGCTTTTGATTTTCTCATCGGATTTTCATGACACGGCGGAAAAAGTATGCTATAATGATGAAAACTCGCTGTGCAAAGGGGGAAAATGCGGTGGAGAACTTGATTCCGCGCTGGTATCGGGAACTGGAACTGTTTCGCGGCGTAAAGCCGCTGCTGGTTCTGGAAGGGTGCGTGATGGATCAGGTGCGCGTGCCGGTGACGGGTTCGGTGGCGGAGGATACGCTGCTGCCGCTGAGCGCGTTCCTGAATGCGTATTTGTCCGATGCCGGGTATGAGCAAGTAGTGTTCTATTCCAATCTGGTGGGGCTGATGAACCCGTATGCGCCGGAGATGCTGGATAATTTCGCGAAAACGAATCAGGCGGAAGTCGTCAGCGGGGCGATTCCGGCGGAGTTCAAGGGGAACGACGCGAATACCGCGCCGAACATCATCCGCCGCGCCATGATGCAGGGCAAGCACGCGACCGCCGTCGTGATGGAGATGGCGAGCCGCTATATCGTCACGCCTGACCGCCTCGACCAAATGGAGGTCAACAGCTTTAATCTCCTGCTGCAAGCGTCGCTGTCCGCCGCGACCGTCCGCACGGCGCAGGGAAAGCTGCCGAATCTGCTGATTTTGCTGGTCAACAAGCTCAACGACCTGCCCGCGTGGTTCTATCTGGACAACCCCGTTTGCAAGACGATTACGCTGGAAGCGCCCGAACGCGATGAGCGGATGCGGTTCCTGAGCGGCAGCGCGTGGCCGTCGTTCTTCGATGCGGCGGTGTACCGCACGGACATGCCCTATTATCAGCAGCATCCGGACGATTTGCGCAAGCTGCGGGAAAAGTTCGTTGGACTGACCGAAGGCATGAGCTTCACCGAGCTTGATGCGCTCCGCCGCATGAGCCGCAGTCAGTGCGCGCCAATTCGCGACCTGTGCAGCATTGTGGATTTGTACAAGTACGGCATCCATGAAAATCCGTGGGCGAAATTGTCGATGGAGAGCCTCAAAACGGCGAAAGCGGACTTCCAGAAGCGCATCAAGGGGCAGGACACGGCGCTGGAACGTTCACTGGACGTCATCAAGCGCGCAGTGACGGGGCTGAATGGCGCGAATTCCTCCGGCACGGGCAAGCCCAAGGGCGTGCTGTTCTTCGCCGGGCCGACCGGCACGGGCAAGACCGAAACCGCCAAGGCACTCGCAGAAAAGATTTTCGGCGATGAATCCGCCTGCGTCCGCTTTGACATGAGCGAATACGGGCAGAGCCATTCCGACCAGAAGCTGCTCGGCGCACCGCCCGGCTATGTCGGCTACGAGGCGGGCGGGCAGCTGACCAATGCCGTGAAGAAGAACCCGTTCTGCATTCTGCTGTTTGACGAAATCGAGAAGGCGCACCCGTCGATTTTCGACAAGTTCCTGCAAATTCTGGAGGACGGGCGATTGACTGACGGGCAGGGTCACACGGTCTATTTCTCTGAAACGATTATCATCTTTACCAGCAATCTGGGTATGTACGTCAAAGATGCGCTGGGGCAGCGGCACCAAAACGTGTCGTATGACATGCCGTATGACGAGGTGACGCGCCGCCTGCGCGAAGCCATCGGGGACTACTTCAAGCTGGAGCTGGGGCGCCCCGAAATCCTCAACCGCATCGGCGAGAACATCGTCATCTTCGACTTCATCCGCCAGGAGGCAGGGCAGGCGATTCTCCGCGCGCAGGTGGACAAGCTCATCCGCCGCCTGAAGGAGCAGAAAAACCTGACGCTCGTTATCCCGGACGAAAGCTACCAGCAGTTGTCCGACGCGGCGCTGGCGGATTTGACCAACGGCGGGCGCGGCATCGGCAATCAGGTGGAAGCGCTGCTGATCAACCCGCTTTCGCGCTACCTGTTTGACAGCGGCATTATCGAAAACGCGACGGTGACGGTGGATGCCTTCGAGACGGCTGCCCAGCCGCCCGCGCTCCGCTGCACCACAACCAAGGAGGAAAGCACATGACAGGCTATTCACCGCGCCGCCGCGGGTCGATACTCAGCGACATGGCGGATATTGCGCAGGACTTGTGGGCAAGCGTTCCCGAAACCGTTCCGGCGGAAAAACCGACCGCGGTTCGGGACGAACCGATCGCGCCCCACGCACCGCAAACCGCGCAGAATCCCGCGAAAGTCGCTGATTCAGCACCCAAAGCCACCTATGCGGACGAAAAATCGCTGCCCTTTACCGAACTGTGGAAAGTGGCGGATGAACCCATCGACTGGACGGAAGTGCTGTCCTCCCCAATACCGACTGATGGTCTGGTTTCGGCGGAAAAGTGGGCACTCTACCGCCAATATGCCGACAAAGTGCTCTCCGGCGACACGGCGGCATACCTTGGCGTGCTGAAAGCTGTTGACCCGATGAGAGACCTCGCGCCCTACACGTCGTCTCTCTCCGTTGCGACGCGCGACGCGGACGTGATGCTGGCGACGTTTGCCGTGCGGGACGACCTGCTGGACAGCGACGGCGAACACTACTTGTGCGGCTTGTCGCTGCGGATCGCGCGGGACTTGTTCGCGACGCTGCCCGTGACGCACGTCATCGTGACCGCGACGCAGAAGGAGCAGCCCATCAAGCGCGTCGATTTCCCGCGCAGCGCCATGCAGAACGCGCGCTTCCAGTTTGTTGACCCGGTGGCGTTTGTGGGGCAGCTGGGGACGCATGAGCAAGTATAATGCCCTCTGGGACTATGTGCGTTCTCAGTCTGCGCCGCTGCTGACACTTTCCTTCGATAAAATTCAGCCAATAGCGGGTATCCCAATTGACCATTCATTTCTACAATATAAGAAGGAAATGACGGCATACGGCTGCAAGTCCAGAAAATCTCCATGAAGGGGAAAACGGTTTGCTTTGCTGAACCCGCATTTCAGCCCGCTGGCGCAAGAAACGTCAGCGGGCTTTTTTCTCCCCAAATTCGCGAAAAAACAGCCCTCTGCTTCGACGCTTTTGCCCGCTTGATTGCCGTATTATGATTCCCTACGGCAAGGGAGGGGACAGGCATGACCGAAGTGCTGACACGGGAGAAAAAGGCGCCATGGACAGCGTGGCGGAGCGCATACAAAAGCGGCACGGGGCGGAAAATCCTGCGGCAGACGGGCAGAATCCTGCTGGGGGCTGCGCCGGGGTTCACACTCGCGTTCTCGGATATATGCGGCGTGTCGGCGGGGGCGTGGGCGGCGTACGGCATGGCGGCAGCATCTTGCGGGCAGGTGACGTACCCGGTGTCACTGGGCATCGCGGCGGCGTTTTTGATGCGGATGCTCTGGGGACTGACGACGCGCTGGGAGCTGCTCATCGGCGCGGTGCTGGTGCTGCTCTCGCCGCATGTGCTTAGGCAGAGAAACGGCGCGTTCCCGCTGATTGCGACGGGCTTGGCGCTGCTGCCGGGGGCAATCATCGGCGTGTGGCAAGGGTCGGCGGCGACGCTGCTCTTTGGCATCGGCACCATTCTGCTGGGAACGCTCTCCGCGCCGGTCATGCGCCGCGCGATAGAGAGCATCCGCGGCGGAAAAAGTTTCGAGACGCTTGAAAGCCGACTGTCGGTCGGGTATCTGCTGCTGATGCTCTTGTGCGGCTGCGCGCGGATGATGCTGCCGTATGTAAACCTTGGCGTGACGGCGGCGGGGCTGATGACGATGGCGGCAGCGGTGTATCTGGGGGTGTGCCCCGGCTGCGTGATGGGGCTGATGGCGGGCGTGACGCTGGCTTTGCAGGGACTTCCGCTGAGCGTGACGGTCGCACTGTCGCTGGGCGGTTTCCTCGCGGGCATGGGGCAGATGACCGGGCGGCGGATGGTGCCGTGCGTACTGTTTGCGCTGGGAACGGGCGGAATGCTGGCGTACACGGGAACAATCGCGTGGGGAGCCTTGGGTGCGGCGGCTGCTGCTCCGCTCATCATGGGCGTGCTGCCGCGGGAAGCAGACGAATTTCTCCGTCAGCAGACGCGGCGGTTTCATCCGCTGCCCGATGCGCCGGGGGATGCGTATGCCGCCTATGCGCTCCGCCGCTGGGAAAAGACGGTCGGCGATATGGCGCGCGCTGTGCCGTCGCCCGTGGGACTGGGCGAAAAGCGCACGCCGCAGTGGTGGGAGGAGCATCTGTGCGCCTCCTGCCCGGAGCGGGCAGTGTGCGGGTGCATGAACACAGAATTGGGACAGAACCGCGCCGAATACATCTGGAAAGCGCACGAGGCGTCGGACGAGGTGTGGGCACAGCGGCTTGAATCACTTCGGGGACTGGGGTGCGCACGTCTGTATCAGCTGATGGACAGCATGAATCTGCTGCGCGCTGAGAACGCGGACGAGCAGCGCATTATCCGGCGAGCGTGTCAGCAGCGGGACATGCTGGTGACGCATCTCACTGCGCTTTCGGGCAGCGCAAGACATCTGGCGGCGCTGTCCAGCGGCGAAAGCTGGTGGGATGAGCAGTACGCGCGCAAGCTCCGCCACGCCTTGGCGGAGGAGGAAGCAATGGCGCGCCTGTCGTTCGTGCGGCAGGTGGATGGGCACTTGCAGGTAGCCTATGAACTGCACGGCGCAGGCAGCGCGGATGAGCAGGCGGCGCAGCTGTGCGGCATCACAAGCCGATGCCTTGGCAAGCCGATGACGATTGCCGAGCGCGAGCGGGCGCATGTCCGCCTGACGGAAATGCCGCTGATGATGGTGGAGGCGGGTGCGGCGAACCGGTGCATCGCAGGCGCGGATATTTGCGGCGATACGTTTTCACTGGGGCAGTTGCAGGACGGGCGATTCGTGGCGGCGCTGTCAGACGGCATGGGGCACGGGAATCAGGCGGCGCTGGAATCGCGTCAGGCGGTGGAGCTGCTGCGGATGTGTCTGGATGCCGGGTACGACCGGGCGCAGACGCTCACGGCGGTCAACGGCATGATGCTGCTGGCGGGGCAGGGAGAGCGGTTTACGACGGTGGATTTGTTCCTGCTGGACTTGTGGACGGGCAAGGCGTCGCTGGACAAGCTCGGCGCGGCGGGCAGCTACCTGATGCAGGCGGAAGGCTTGTCGCTGTTGGGCGGCGACGCGCTGCCGCTGGGGATTTTGGAGAACGTCGAAAGCGGGGAAAAACTGATGCAGCTGCATCAGGGGGACACGCTGATTCTGCTCTCCGACGGCGTGGAGGATGCCTATGAAAATCGGCAGTCCATGGAAGAGGCGATTCGCGACGCCTTGACGCTTGAAACTGCGCAGGATGCCGCGAACGCGATTTTGACCGGTGCGCAGTCCGGCGACACCGCCCCTGCCGACGACCAGACTGTGCTGGTGCTGCGCTTGATTCGCGCGCGGGCGGATGCGAAGATTGAGGAAATGTATCAATAGCATGAAGTGCTTTCCCATAAATCGGCTGACAAACATAATGAACGAACATGCTAAACCTGCTAACATGGGTGCGAACGAGAAGCAGTCCCGAGAATGAAGAAAACGAAAGGCTTTACAATGCCGCATCAAATCAGTATAATAGACCCCGAAAGGATGATGCGGATGTGGAAGAAGAACCGCTGGATGCGTCCGGAACGGGTAATGGCGCTTGGATTTCTCGCGCTGATTCTGCTGGGCGGCGTGCTGCTGTCGCTGCCGTGCGCCGCGCAGAATGGACGAAGCATCGGATTGGGCAATGGTTTGTTTACGGCGACGAGCGCGGTCTGCGTGACGGGGCTTGTAGCCGTCGATACTGGAACGACTTTTTCGCTCTTTGGGCAGCTGACGCTGCTTTTGCTCATCCAGATTGGCGGGCTGGGCTTCATGGCGTTCGCGACGCTGACGATGATGCTGCTGGGACGAAAAATCGGTCTGCGCGACCGGATGCTCCTGCGCGAATCCATGAATACAAGCGGATTGTCGGGGCTGGTGCGCCTGACGCGCTGGTACTTGACGGCGGCGCTGGTCATCGAGGGCGGCGGCGCGGTACTGCTTGCAATTCGCTTCGTGCCGCTGCTGGGCTGGGGGAAGGGCGTGTACTTCAGCATCTTCCACGCCGTCAGCGCGTTCTGCAACGCGGGCTTTGACCTTTTCGGACATTTCTCCAGCCTGACCGCGTTTCAAAATGAACCGCTGGTGCTGCTGACCATCAGCGCGCTGATTGTGCTGGGCGGTACGGGGTTCGCTGTGCTGGGCGAGGTCACCCGTCAGCGCTTCCAGTGGCGAGAATTGTCGCTCCACAGTCGATTGGTGCTGGGCATGACGGGCGTGCTGCTTTTGATGGGGATGACGTTCTTCTGCCTGACCGAGTGGTATAATCCGGCGACGCTTGGCGGCATTTCCGGCGCGGGAAATAAACTCGTAAACGCCCTCATGCAGTCCACAACGATGCGCACGGCAGGCTTCAACTCGGTTGACCTCGCGTCCATGCGACAGTCCAGCAAGCTGATGAGCATCATCCTGATGTTCATCGGCGCGTCGCCCGCGTCCACTGGCGGCGGCGTGAAAACGACAACCGTCGCGGTGCTGGCGCTGACGGTTTGGTCGGTCATCCGCGGCGACGCGGACGTGCAGCTGGCGCGTCGGCGCGTTCCGCCGGGACTGATTCGCCGTGCGCTGGCGATTGTGAGCATCTCGCTGGCAATGGCGCTGGGCGGAACGATGCTGCTGACGCTGCTGGAAGGCGACGGGCAGCCGTTCCTCGACATGATGTTCGAGGCGTTCTCCGCGATGGCGACGGTTGGCGTGTCCAGTGCCGGAACGCCGAACTTGACGGCGGGCAGCAAAACCGTGCTGGCACTGATGATGTTCTTCGGGCGTGTCGGCCCGCTGACGATGGCAAGCGCGCTGGCGAGCCGGCAGAATCGCAATGCGTCAAAGATTCGCTACCCGGAGGAAGAGATTACGATTGGGTGACAATTCAGACGCGAAAACGCAATTTTCGATCAGAAATGCTGGCAAAATCGAGGGGGTGTGCTATACTGACGGTAATCCCGATGAAGAACGAAGGGAGCGAGAAATATGACGAAGAAGCCGATTATTCCTGTGCTGGCGATGCTGCTGACGCTGGTCGTCTTGGTGCACGCCGCAGTGCTGCTGGTGCAGCAGGAAACGGCGTGGTGGCTGGTGATGGACGTGGTGTGCGGCGCCATCAGCCTTGGTATGGGTGCAATGTGGCTGTTCTGCCGGAAGCGCGGCGGAACGAAAATTCTGTGGAAAATCGTACTGGGTCTGATTGTCGTGCAGATGCTGACGACAGTTGCGCTGCAATTTGTCCCGATTGAGCAGAATCGGTATCAGCTGCTTTTCTGGGGATTCATGTCTGCCATCCAGTGCGCACTTGTGAACGACATGCGAGAAAATTCGCCAGCGTCTGTGCCGCTGAGCATGAGCCATTCGATGATGCTCCTGAACAAAATCATATTCGGCCTGGAAACTGCTGTGCTGATTTTTGCCGTGGGGATGCTGATTTGCTATGGTGAAAGGAGCTTCTATCAGGCGATGGAACTGATGGGGCTGTGCGTGATGGTCATGGCTCAATCAATTCTGGAAATGAAGCAGAATGAAGCGGCGGAAGCCCTGAAGCGCAACGAGGACGCGGAAAATCAGCAGAAGTTGACGCAGGCGGGACACGAATGAGGGAAGTGTCATGCAGGAATGAACCATCAGGCGCATACACTGTCCTGCACGCCGTCCCCTCAATCAACACGCGGGCGCTGTATGCAAATGCGCTCAACTCAATCGCGAAAAGGGAGTCCAGAGGGTCGAAGACCCTTTGGCAGGTGCAGGGCAGAGCCCTGCCGGAGTCCAGAGGCAGAGCCTCTGGCGCCTCCTTCAGAAAGGAATTGTTATGAAGAAACAGAAGCAGTCGTTTGTGGTGCTGGGCTTGGGGCGCTTCGGGTCGAGCGTGGCGAGGAGCTTGTGCGAATTGGGACATGAGGTGCTCGCGGTGGATCGAGACGAGAAGCTCGTCGAGGCCATCGCGCCCGACGTGACGCAGGCGGTTCAGGCGAATGCCGTGGATGAGGACGCGCTTGCGGAACTCGGCGTGCAGAACTTCGATGCCGCCATCGTTGCCATTGGCACGGATATCCGCGCCAGCATTCTCGCAACGGTTTTGCTCAAGGAAGCTGGCGTCCCCAAAGTCCTCGCGAAGGCCGTCGATGACCTCCATGCCCGCGTCCTCTATAAGGTCGGCGCTGACCGCGTTATCTTCCCGGAGCGCGATATGGGGCAGCGCGTCGCCCGTTCACTCGTCGCGCCCAATATCCTCGACCTGATGGCGCTTTCCGACGACGACCAGATTGCCGAACTCACCCTCCCGACGGACTGGGCGGACAAAACCATCGTCGAACTCAACATCCGCCGGAACTTTGGGGTAAGCGTGCTGGGTATTCACCGCGGCGGCAAATTCCTTACTTCACCCGGCGCAGAAACAATGCTGATGGCGGGCGATGTGCTGCTGGTGATGGGCAAAAAGGAAGCGATTTCCGCTGTGCAATAAGGAGGAAGCAGGATGAAAACGCGCCCGGAAGTGGACTTTTCATCGCCCCTGTGTCAGCCGTACGAGGTGCGGCAAGGGGAACACGGCGTGCTGCTGATGCACGGGTTTGCGGGTTCGGCAGCGCATATGCGGCCGCTCGCGGAAGGACTTGTGCAGCAGGGCTTTGGTGTGCGCACCATCAACCTGCCCGGTCACGCGACAACGCTGGAGGATATGCGCCGCTGTTCGTGGCAGGATTGGCTGAACGCGGCGAAGGAAGCCTTCCGGGAAATGAAGGAGCAGTACCGCTTCGTCAGCGTGACCGGGCTGAGCATGGGCGGATGCCTGACGCTGATGATTGCCGAGCAGAGCGACCCGACTGCCATTGCGCCGATTTCCGCGCCGATGGGGGTGCAGAACCGCTGGTTTCCGCTGGCACGATTCGCCGCGCCGTTTTTGCCGGAAATCAGCTGGCAGGCGCGCAAGGACGACGCGCTCACTCCCGACTACGATTTGGGGTATACCGGATTTCCGACGAAAAGCGCGGTGGATTTGCGCCGCATTATCCACGAGGCCCGCAATAACCTCTGCGCTGTCACCTGCCCGGTGCTGTGCGTGCAGAGCAGCGGCGATCAGGTCATCACGCCTGACAGCGCGGATGTGATTCTGCAGGGGGTGCGAAGCAAAACGAAGGGCGTGCTGCGCTTGGAGAGCGTGCCGCATGTGTGTACTATCAGCCGGGAAGGGGCGCGTATTGCACAGGCGCTGGGGGCATTCTTCCGAAAAGCGGAAGAATCCGAGCACACATAAGTGATACTATTACCAGATTCACCTGCGCCATCTGCTTGCGCATTTTCATCTGGAAATAGTATGAAAAGCCGCAGGAAGTGCGAAAATGCACTTTACACAGCGGCTTTTTCTTTCGCCTCGATTTTACATAATCGCCGTTTGGAAGTTTACATTCCTCCGGCAGAATACATCTTGTTCAGAAGAACAAGACGAAGAACGAGGAGGAAAAACAATCATGAAGAAGTTTCTTGCAATCCTCTGTGCGCTGGCGCTGTGCCTGATGTGTGCAACGGCCATGGCGGAGGGCGAAAGCCATCCGAAGTATGTGTTCATGTTCATCGGCGACGGCATGGGCAACCCGCAGGTGACTGCGACCCAGTACTATCTGGGCAGCATCGAAAACCCGGACAGCAAGTTCCCGGTTCCAGCGGATTTGTCTTTCACCAAGTTCCCGTACCTCGGTCTGGTGACCACCTACGACAGCTCTTCCTTCTGCCCGGACTCCGCTTCGACCGCTACGTCGATGGCTTCCGGCAAGAAGACGCTCTCCGGCGTCATTAATTATGATGAAACGCTGACCAACCCCTACAAGATCATCACCGAATACGCCAAGGAAGCGGGCAAGAAGGTCGGCGTAATTACCTCCGTGTCGGTCGATCATGCGACTCCGGCAGCGTACTACGCCAAGCAGCCCTCCCGCAACGACTACTATGACATTGCCCTTCAGGCGCTGACCGGCACGACCGTGGATTACCTCGCGGGCGGCGGCTTCAAAAAGATGAACGGCGCGGATGGTCAGCAGAAATCCCTGCTGGATGTCGCAAAGGAAAACGGCTGGGTGATTCCGACAACGAATGACGAAATCCGCAGCCTGACCGCGACGAACGACCGCGTGCTGGCGACCAATCCGGTGCTTCAGGACTCCAAGGCGATTCACTACGAAATCGACCGCATCCAGAAGGAGTCGGCGGGCGAGGATGTGCTCTCTCTGGCGGATTTTGTCCGCAGCGGCATCAATGTGCTGGATAACGACAACGGCTTCTTCATGATGTGCGAGGGCGGCAAGATCGACTGGGCGGGCCACGCCAACGACGCGGCGACCTCCATCTACGACACCATCGCCCTGTCTGACGCGGTGCAGGTTGCGCTGGACTTCGCGGCGGCGCATCCGGGCGAATGCCTCATCATCGTCACCGCTGACCATGAGACCGGCGGCATGACCATTGGCTTTGCGACTACCGCTTACGACACCCACTTCCAGTACCTCCAGAACCAGAAGACCTCCTTCACTGCGTTCGATGACGTGATTTCCGAGCTGAAGGAAAACGGCGCAACCTTTGAGGATGCGATGGCGAAGGTGGAAGAGCTCTACGGTCTGACCACCAAGGAAGGCGAAGCACTTTCCCTGACTGCGACCGACGTGGAAAGCCTGCGCAAGGCGTGGGACGTCGCGATGGGCACGCAGGAAATTGACAAGGCGGAAGCCTCCCTGCTCTACGGCGGCTACAACCCCTTCTCCATGGCGGTGAGCCACATCATGAACAACAAGGCTGGCCTGTCCTACACCTCCTACGCGCATACCGGCCTGCAGATTCCGGTGTACGCCTACGGTGTGGGCGCGGAAAAGTTCTCTGGCCTGTATGACAACACGGGCATCTTCACCCGCACGATGGATGCGATGGGGCTGACCGCGGACGCGGAATAATCACAGCAAAATCAAAAAGGGCAGGGGATGACACAATGCCATCTCCTGCTCTGCCCATATGGGGGAAAATGAAAATGGAAAAGACGAAGCGACAATGGAAAAACAAGCAGAATTGGCTGATGTGCCTCGTCATGCTGATTTTCTGCGGCTTGCTCTGCCTGCTGCCAGATGAGCACCTGAACATCACCAGTCGCTTTCCGCGCGAGAAGGTGCGCATCGAGCAGGTGGACAATTCCATGCTGGACGCCATCGGCATTGTGTATAACGGCGTGCAGCCGTGCCGGGTGAAAATCCTCACGGGCGATTATGCCGGGGAAGAGTATCAGTCCTACAACTACCTCAATTCCGCGCTCGACAAGGACAAACTGTTTGAGGCTGGCGACATTGCGTGGGCAATGATTCAGCCCGGCAGTGGGCAGGGTGCGCCGGTCGTAACGCTGATTGACCATTACCGCATCACGGCGGAAGCGTGTATCGTGGCGATTCTGGCGCTGCTGCTGATTTGCTTTGGCGGCGTAATCGGCTGCGGCGCGATGGTGTCGCTGGTCGCCAGTGCGGTTATCGTCTGGAAACTGCTGATTCCACTGCTGCTGGACGGCGTGAATCCCATGATGGCATCGTTCGTGACCGTCATCGTGCTGACGGTGCTGATTGATGTGCTGGTGGCGGGGTTCAGCCGCCGCTGCCTGACGGCGATTCTCGGCTCGGTTGCCGGGACGGTCGTCACCTGCCTGAGCGCGTGGGGGCTAACGATTCTGCTCAAGCTCGACGGCGGCGATTTGCCCTATGTTGTGCCGCTGCTGAGCCAATCCGCCATGCGGGTTGATACGCGCAGCCTGTATATCGGCATGATGTTCCTCGCTAATTCGGGCGCGCTGATGGATTTGTCGATGGACATCAGCGTGTCGATGGAGGAAGTGCACCGCCACAAGCCGGACATCAGCCGCCGAGCGCTGATGAAGTCGGGGCTGCTGGTCGGGCGGAGCGTGTTAGGCACAATGACGACGACGCTGATGCTGGCGTATTCCGGCAATTACCTGTCGATGCTGATGTACTTCGCTGGGCAGGGAACGCCGCTGACGGACATCATCAACCTGAAATATGTCGCTTCGCAGCTGCTCAACACGCTTGTCGGGTCGTTCGGCTTGGCAGCGGCGGCACCGCTGACGGCGCTGATTGCCACGGGCATGTATCTGCAAAAGCCGAAACCGGCTGAATTACGCGCTGGGTAATACGCGCGTATACCGCACGTCCCGCACGGGTTCGCCGCCGATTTTGTAATCGACCACGTCATCCGTGCGCAGAAAGCCATGCTTGCGGTAGAAGCCGTCGGCGATTTCGTTGCCGTCAATCGCCCAGAGGTAAAACTTCTCATAGCCGTCCAGCTTCATCAGCCGGATGACTTCCTCCAGCAGCTTGCCGCCGATGCCTTGACGCATCGTGTCCGGCAGCAGATAGAGCGACACAATCTCGCACCAGTCGCCGTAATCTTCGTCGCGCCCGCGGCCGTAGATGCAGCACCCGACGGGCTTATCGTCGTCATAGACCATCAGCCCATACAGCTGCCCACTGGACAGCCATGAGCGGATGGATGGCACCCAGTATTCATCGGGCAGACGATCCAGATAATGCTGGGCGATATGCCCCCGATAGGTTTTACGCCAGCTGGTAGCATAAATGTGGCTGATCAGCCCCGCCTGATCAGCGGTGGCGTCCCGAAAAGTCAGCATCGCCATGCACCTCCTTCAAATAAAACGGATGAATTGACGAATTTCCTGCCTTATTATCCCGCAAGAATGCAAAAAAGTCAAGGGGAACAGAGACGAAGCGTGTCGATAGCATAAAAAAGAGGCTGGATGCAAGCATCCAACCTCTTTGCTTTTCTTGACGATTGCAAGAAGGCGAAACGTAATTCCGAAGAATTACTTGATTTCGCATTCGCCGCCGACTTCCTTGAACTGGGCAGCCAACTTGTCGGCGTCTTCCTTGGACAGGCCTTCCTTGACGGTCTTCGGGCCAGCCGCAACGGCTTCGACGAAGTCCTTGGCTTCCTTCAGGCCCAGACCGCACACTTCGCGGACGAGCTTCAGAACCTTCAGCTTCGCAGCGGCGTCGAAGGACTTCAGCACCACGTCGAACTCGGTCTTTTCTTCCGCAGCGGGAGCAGCGGCGCCAGCAGCGGGGCCAGCAACAACAGCGGTCGCAGCAGCGGACACGCCGAACTTTTCTTCCATAGCCTTGACCAGATCGGCCAGTTCCAGCACCGTCATGGATTCGACGGCAGCAATGATCTCCTCATGAGTCATGTTGATTCAGCCTCCTATATCGGTTGATATCGTAATGAAAACTTGTCGTTGTTCAGACCGCAGGGGCGTAAAGCCTCATGCGGCATCGGCGCGGATTATTCCTCGCCATTCTTCTGCTTGCGGATTGCATCCACCACGCGGACGAAGGACGCCACGGTGTTGGTCATGCAGCCAAGCAGCTTTGCCAGCAGCACTTCGCGGCTGGGCAGGGTCGCCAGATGCTTCACAGCAGCCACGTCGAGGGTTTCCGTACCCAGCACGCCGCCAGTGATCTTCAGGCTCTCCAGCTTGTTCTTTTCGATGTAGTCGTTGATGATCTTCGGGCCGGACACAGCGTCCTTCATGGAGAACACGAAAGCGTTCGGGCCGTTGAGCAGATCGTCAAGACCGGTAATGCCCACCTCATTCAGCGCGCGCAGAACCAGACGGTTCTTCAGGACGCAGTACGCGGCGTCATTCTCACGGCACTGCTTGCGGATTTCAGTCACCTGCTCCACAGTCAGTCCGCTGTAGCTGCAAATCACCACAGACTGGGCATTCTTCAGCTTTTCGACGATGTCAGCAACAGCTGCCACCTTCTCCGGCTTCACCTCATGCACCTTGCTCATTTCTTGCACCTCCTTAACGGTTTGGGAGTAAAAGAAAACCCTTGCAACAGGTGCAAGGGATGAGCAAATTTCATGCTATATCCTTCACACCTCGGCAGGCGGAGCGAACTCCTTTACATCCTTGCGGATACCGGCTGTCTACGGCACAGGTTTCTTCAAAACCTTGTTTATTATAGCAGGACAATCCCGTTCTGTCAAGCCTTCTGCGAAAAAAATCTGCACAAGCGGCGAATTTCCGCATAGACTGCGATGGGGGAGGAATGCGCATGTGTGACAAGACGTATAACGTGCTGAAATGGATGGCGCAGCTGCTGCTGCCCGCGATGGGGACGCTGTATTTTGCGCTGGCGAGCATCTGGCACCTGCCGTATGGCGAGCAGGTTGTCGGCACCATTACCGCGGTGGATACGTTTCTCGGCGTGATTCTGGGAATTACCACCGCACAGTATAAGCAGAAGCAAAAAACCGACGCGGCGTGAGTAAGCAATATAATGAAGAAACCCGCCTGTCCAGCACGACAAGCGGGTCAATTTTTGCGGAAAAAGTCAACTCCGAAGGTGCGCACACCGAAGGTTTCCAAAGGGCGATCGGAAAGCCCTTTGGTCGCGCCCGCAGGCGCGATTCCCCCTGCTCCATAAAAAACAAGCATGAAAAAGCGATTTGCCGGATGCACTAAAAACGCATTTCCCTGCGCTTTGCAACCGAAGCGCTTATTCGCACTCAATGCCATCCGAGTACAGCACCAGCTGCGGCTGCTCTTCGTTCGCGGGCAGATACCGCCAGCATTCCTCTCCCCCGGAGGTGTCTACCAGAATGCTCCACACCGCGCCGTTGTCAAAGCACAGCGTCACATCCCCAATAGAATCCACCATCACCGTGCGGACGATGAAGCGGTTTTCGATGCCTGTCAGCACGTCGTTCAGCTCCACAATGCGGTCGTCAAGCCGGTTCGCGCCCAACTCGTCACAGCGGTAGTCATCCGGAATGACATCCTCCTCCAACCCCTGCTTGCGCCACAAATCCCACATGGCTTCCGACGGCTGGAAATAGTCACTTCGCGCCAAGGAAACCCGCCCATCCTGCACCAGACGATAGTAGCATTGCAAGTGCAGGGATTGTTCCTCCTGCACCTCGGTCGTCAGCGCGCGCGGCGCAAACGACAGGCAAAGCAAATCCGCCGTGCGGGAGAGGTTGATGAGGGTGCAGCCGACCAAATCATTGAGCTTCTTCTGGACAAAAAGCATGTCCGTGTTGTTCATATTAGTCCCTTCCAATTTTCCACTGGGGATTTACTTTCCGCCGAAAGCGTCCAGCACCGCCTGCGCCATGCCGCTCTTCTCGCAGTGCGCCGTGTGGCGAATCGGCAGGGAACGCAGTGCCTTCACCTGCTGCGGCACGGGCATCCCCGAACGCGCTTCCAATTCATCCGAGCAGGCGAATGCATCCAGTCCGGCGACGGCGTTCTTTCCGGCGACGGCAGTCAGCACATCGGCGGCGAACTTGTAGGGGCTGGCGGTGGACACGATGACCGTCGGGGTCAAATCGCCCGACGTCTCGCGGTACTGGCGCAGGACGCGGCTTGCAACGGCGGTGTGCGTGTCCATCAGGTAGTGATGCTGCTCGAACACGCGGGCGATTTCCTCCGCGCAGTCGCGGTCATCGGCGTACCCGGCGGCAAAGACGCTCAGCAGCCACTCCTGCCGCTGCTGACCAACGGCGTAGGACTGGCTCGTGCGCAGCTGCTGCATCCAGCGGGCAATCAGCGCGCCGTCGCGGTCGGCGCATTCAAACAGCAGACGCTCCAAATTCGAGGAAATCAGGATATCCATCGAAGGGGAGGTCGTCTTGAAGAACTGCCGGCGCGTGTCGTAAACGCCGCCAAGGAAGAAATCCGTCAGCACGTTGTTGCGGTTGGAGGCGCAGATGAGCTTCTTGACCGGCAGCCCCATGCTCCGCGCGTAGTAGCCCGCGAGGATATTGCCGAAATTGCCCGTCGGCACGACGAAATTCACCTCGTCGCCCAGCGCAATCGCGCCCGCGTTCAGCAAATCGGCATAGGCGGAGAAATAATAGACAATCTGCGGCACGAGGCGGCCGAAGTTAATCGAGTTGGCGGAGGAAAGCACCTTGCCGCGCGCGTTCACCTGCTGATGGAAATCCGCGGAGGAGAACAGCGCCTTCACGCCGGACTGCGCATCGTCGAAATTGCCGTTCAGGGCGATGACGTGCGTGTTTTCGCCGCCGGTGGTGGTCATTTGCAGCTTCTGCACGTCGCTGACGCCGTCAGTCGGGTAAAAGACGGTGCAGGATGTTCCCGGCACGTCCTTGAAGCCTTCGAGTGCCGCCTTGCCCGTGTCGCCGCTGGTCGCGACGAGAATCGCCACTTCGCGGTTTTCACCGTTCTTCTTGGCGGAGAGCGTCGTCAGGTGCGGCAGCAGCTGCAGCGCCATATCCTTAAACGCGAGCGTCGGTCCGTGGAAAAGTTCCAGCACATGGGTGTTGCTGTCGAGCTTTTTCGTGGGCGCAATCGCGGCGTCATCGAACTTGGCGGCTTCGTAGGCGCTGGCAATTGCGTCCGCCAGTTCCTGCGCATTGAAATCATCAAGATAGCCCCGGAGGATGGTCAGCGCGCGGGCGCGGTAGTCGAGCTTGGTCAGCGCGGCAATATCCGCCAGCGTCATCTGCGGGAACACCGCCGGGACATACAGACCGCCATCGGGCGCAAGACCGCGCAGGATGGCTTGGGACGCCGTGACGCAGGCGCCGCCGCGGGTGGAAATGAATGACATAGAAATCACGCTCCTATCCGCAGGGCGATGCCTGCTGGGTTGAGGGCAAGAAGGGGCTCTTGCCGAGTTTCTGCTTGCGGTTGCTGGGTTCCCTACCTATTATAATAGGTGATTATATTGCAGGGGGTTCGCTCCTGCGGGAACGACAAGGGACAATGAAAACAGGCGAAGTCTGCGCTCGCCCCCTTGACCCCTTCGCGCGAAATATCAAAAGGGCGGCGGCTTACATGCTCCGCCGCCCTCGTGGGCTGTTCCAATTAGATGATGTAGCCCTTGCAGAAGTCGGGCAGCGCTTCGGGATCGGCGCTGACGGACAGCACGAACGTCACATCATGCTTCTGCGCGTACTTTTCGAGGCTGTCGAAGAACCACTTCGCGTCGGCGAGGTCAATCTTGATCAGCTTGAGGAACGCGTCGATGAAGACGGTCTTGACGTCGTAGTTGCTGGCGAGCATGCCGCCGAGGAAGCCGAGGAACATTTCCGCGCTGGAAACGCTGTACTCTTCGACGTTGACGAAACGAACCGCACGGTCCACTTCGTACATATAGCTGTCGTTCTTGTCGAGGAAAACGACGTTGCCGGAGCTGGTCTTGACCGCGTTGTTGGTCATGTCAATCAGCCGCTTGGTCTTGCCGGAGCCCTTCTTGCCTGCGATAATCTGAATCATGGGTAAACGCCTCCTTGTGAGTGAGAGTTTCGTATCTCTATTATAAACCATTTTGCGCCCGGATGCAATGCCTCTGATGAATTTCCTTTGTGTTCGGGAGAAAAATTCACCGCTTTTATGGTGACGTGTCCTCCTCATTGCCGGGTGCATCTGTATCATTCGCCATGAGGGTCAATAAATCCTGCTTCTTCAGCGGCGGAAGTTCACGTTTTTCATGACCGGGGATGGACGTGTCGAGCTTGCAGACTCCGGCGCAGTCGCACCACTGGCAGGCGTTCCAGTCTCTGATGACGGCGGGGGACGGGGTGATTTCGCCGCTGCGGATGCGGTCGGCCAGCTCCGCCGCCATCTTCTTGGCGTGGGCAAGAAGTGCTGCCATTTCCTCCGACGTGTAGCCATCAGACGAGGAAGCGACGCTGCTATCCGCATTAAAGATTTTCGTGAACGAATATCCCGGATTGGAATCCAGTGCTTCCACCACGTCCACATCCGCCAGCACAATGCCTTTCAGGTGCAGCTTTTTCGCAATCGCCTTTTCCGCGGATTCCTTTACATCCGCCGTATCTACCATCGGGTCTTGAATCGTGAAGTAGAATGCGCCCGCCGGATTGCCGTCCAGCCCCTCGCACGCGGCTTGCAGATACAGCAGCAGCTGCAATTGAAGCCCGTACCATAGGCGCGTCGGGTCAATGTCGCGGTGGCTGCTCTTGTAGTCGGATACGAGCAGGTACACGCCCTCGTCGCCCTCCCAGCGGTCGATGCGGTCGATTTTGCCGCGCAGGGCGATTTTCCGTCCATCATGCAGCGTCAGCACCACCGGGGGCAGACCGTCCTCCTCGCCAAACACAACTTCCTCGCCGACGGTGCGGAAGCGGCTGTGCTGCGCGTGATGCGTGAACATCCACGCGGCGCGGTGCACCGTTCGGCGGTACTTCTCGCCCTGCAGGCGCAGGGAGGGCGTTTCATTCAGCGGACCATCCGCCCACGCGGTCGTCAGCGGCAGCAGCACCGTATCCATCAGCGCGTGGATTTTTTCGTCCGACAAATCCGGAAAATCCGGCTCTTTCAGCGCAAGGGCAGCGTACCCCTCCATCGCGGCATGGTAGAAATCGCCCACATCCGCCGGGTCGAACTCGTACTCGCGGCGGATGACGGGCTTCAAGCCGTAGTTCACAAAGTGCCGATACGGGCACTGCGCGAAGCCCTCCAAGCGGCTGATGGACACCTTGTCCTGCGTGAAGAGCCGCCGCGTGTGGTCGCGGGAGAGGAAAATCGCCGTGCCGTGGCGGTTCAGCGCATCCAGCACGGCCTGACAGCGGCTGTGCCACTCCGGGTCGAAATACAGCCAGCGCAGGACGTTTGCCCATTGCTCCGGAAGCGGCGTGTTCGTGTCGACAGCTTGCCGCAGGTGGTGCGGCAGTGCATCCAGCGCCATGGCGGGGGAGAGCGGCGCGACATCGTTTGCCAGCACGCCGCCGGACACCGCCATATGCGGGAACAGCTGCGTCATGTCCTCCAGCAGCCCCGCCGGACGAAACGCCGTGCCGTCCTGCCCGCCCTGAGAACAGGTGACGGTCAGAAAGCGCCGGGGGAGGGAAAGCGTACGGTAGAAGTCCGACTGCCGAAGGGCGCACGTCTCTTGCTGCGTCAAGCCAATCGCGCGCTGTGCCAAGTCACACAGCGTTCGCCGCTCTGTCTCGGATAGAAGCGAATCCACCGTACTGCCCAGCGCACCGTCCTGCATCCCCATGACGAGCAGCGCGTCGATACGCCCAGTCATCAAATGGCCCGCTTCGCCAATCATCACCGTGTCCGGCTGCGGCGGCAGGGACGAAATCGACGCGCCTGTCAGGCCGGATTCCACGAACCGCGCCAAATCCCGCTGATTCGCCTTTTGCGTGCCCAGCAGCGCGTACAGCTGATCAAGCAGCGTCATCAGGATTGTCCATACCTGCCGATTCTGCGTCGCTTCCGCCGCCATCCCGCGCGAAAGCAGCGTTTCCTCGCGCGCCATCAGGCGGTCATACGCGTTCGTATCCTCCAAGAAGCGGAAAATCGCCTCGACGGAATCCCCCGCTGTTTTTGCGCGGCGGAGCGCATCCCGAAGGGCTTCCACGGGCGAAACCAGCCGGACGCGCAGTTCATCCATATCCGCCGCGTCGTCGCCATAAGAAAACGGACGCAGCCACTTGCCGCGGTTGATGCCGTGCGTGATGGCGTAGTTCTCCAGCGAATCGGCTTCGTCGCGGGTCAGGGAAGAAAAGCCGCTTTTCGCCACTTGCAGCACATCCGCGCGGAGAAATCCGCCGGAGATGCAACGCAGTGCGCCGACGAGCATTCGGCTGAGCCCGTGCCGCGCCGCGCTGTCCTTTCGCGCCTGATAGCAGGGAATCCCTGCGCTTTGCAGCGTGACAGCGAGAATGCCGGACATGCCCTGCGCATCCGCCAGCGCGACCGCCATATACTGCCACGGAATGCCGCGCTCGTGCCAGCTTTGCAGCGTCTGCGCGGCGAAAGCGGCTTCGGCATACGGGTTTGCGGCGGCATGGAGCGTCAGGGCGGACGCGTCGCCGGGGTACACCGCGCCGTCGCGGGCGAACAGGTGCGCTTCGAGGTGGCGGAGGGCTTCGTCGCGCTCATCGGGTTCGCTTGGCAGCCACTTCCACTGCACGGGAATGCCGCGCTGACGCAGCCATCCGGTCAGCTCCGCCGCACTCCTGCGCTGGGAGGCGAAAACGTGCCCGTCGCTTGCAGTGTCCTTGTCCATCGTGAACGCAACGACCATGCGGGTGCATTCCGGTGCAGCGGTCGCCAGCAGGACGCACAGCGGCGTTGGCAGCATGTCAAACTGGTAGACAAACACGGCGGCATCGTGCATCAGCCCGCTTTCCGGCAGCCGTTCCACCAGCTCAAACTGCTGCGTCGGCTCATCCTGAAAGCGCTCGGCAATCAGCGCGTCATACGTCTGCCAAAGCAGCAGCAAATCATGCGCTTTTGCCTTCAGTGCGCCGGATGGCAGCTCCTCCGCATAGGCGGCAAATTCTTCGCTTGACAGCCCCGTGCGCTGGAAGTCCATCAGCAGCGTGGACAGCTTCTCCGGCAGTCCGGGTGACAGCGCGACGCGGCGATAATAGTGCAGTTCCTCCTGCTTCAGGGAAAGCGCCTGCGCCAGTGCCATCCGCCGCCCGCTTTCGTCCAGCGCGGCCTTGGGCGAATGGCCAGCGCTCTCCCGGATACGCCGCCCCAGCCTGCGCGGCGACAGTACATCCAAATCCAGCAGCCCCGGCAAATTCAGCTGCTCCACCAGTTCCCGCTCGGCTTGCAGCGTGTACTGCTCCGGCACGAGCAGCAGGACGCGCTGACCAGCTTCACGGCATTGGCGGATTTCTTCAAACAGGCGGGACTGCGTCTGCCCGGCGCGTGCGCCCCAGATTTCGACGGTGGTCATAAAATCCCCCTTACAAAGCGGCAAATGCGGTCAAATAGCGAATCGCCTCCGTATCATGGCGGCGGTTAAAACCATGTGCCCCGCCGTCAATCAAGTGCAGCTCCGCGTTCGCATACGCTTCCGCCGCTTTTTTCGCATAGTCCGGCTTGACGATGCCGTCCGCCGTGCCGTGGACAATCATCACCCGTCCGGTGTACGGCGTGATTTCGCGGAAAACGTCCATGTGCATGACGGCTTCGGGATAGCAGCGCCCCAGCGGCATCGGCCCGCAGTGAATCTTCTCCGGCAGATTTTGAGGGTCGAAGTGCGCCATCATCATGTGCCCCGCGCGCGCGTCGTCGGGGATGCAGAAGGCCGGGTAGAACAGCACGAGCCTGTCCACTGCATCCGGATGCTTCGCAGCGGTCAGCGCGGACACCATCCCGCCCTGCGAACAGCCCATCAGCAGCAGCGTATCGCTGGTATAGGGAAGCGACTGCGCATAGCGAATGACGGCTTCCAAATCCTGCACCTCGGTCAGCACCGACATGTCCGTCGTCGCGCCGTCACTCCGCCCCAAGGGCGGAACGCTGCCGCCGCAGAAGTCGAAACAGTACGCACAGTAACCAATTTTCGCCAGCACCCGCGCGTACTGCCGGACGGTCTGCTGATTTGCCATAAAACCGTGGCAGACAATGGCAATCGGGAGTTTTTCGCCATTCGGACGGTACTCCGTGCCGCGGATGGTCAAATCACCGCGCATACAGGAGAACGTCCGACGACGGATGGGGGAGGAAGAAAACAGCATCGAAATCGCCTCACGGAAAATTGTTTCTTCTATTGTAGCATAGTCGCGCGAAAATGAAAAGATGGAAAAACAAGACTTGAAGCGGCAGGGAGAGACGTGTTATAATGGAGCGAACCCACAGAGAATGAAGGAGTACATACACGATGAGCAATTTCCGCCGACCGAAGCACCTGACCACCCGCCGAATGCAGGAAACGCGTCCGAATCCGCCGAAGGAGCATTCGACTTCCCCGCGTCCGGCGCGCGAAATCCGCTGGAACTGTCCCGTCGCGGCGAAATGCGGCGGATGCCAGCTGACCCGCCTGTCCTACGCGGAGCAGCTGCAATGGAAGCAGCAGCGCGTGGCGGAACTGCTGGACGGAATTTGCGAAGTCCGCCCGATTTTGGGCATGGACGACCCATTCCACTACCGCAACAAGGTTCATGCCGTGCTGGCTGTGGACAAGGCGGGCAAGCCCATCAGCGGCGTGTACGCCATGGGGACGCACCGCGTCGTGCCCGTGCGGCACTGCCTGATTGAGGATCGCCGCGCTGACCGCATCATCCAGACCATCGTCGCCATGCTGCCTGCCTACAAGCTGCGCATCTACAACGAGTACACGCACCGCGGCTTCCTCCGCCACATCCTCATCCGCACGGGGCATGTGACGGGGCAGATTATGGTCGTGCTGGTGGCAACGAGCCTTGAATTTCCGGGCAAAAAGGCATTTGTGCAGGAGCTGATTCAGCGCCACCCGGAAATCACGACCGTCGTGCTGAACTGCAATCAGCGCGAAACCAGCATGGTGCTGGGCACGAAGGAAATTACCCTCTATGGCGAGGGGTACATGGAGGATGAACTGTGCGGAAAGCGCTTCCGCATCAGTCCGCAGAGCTTTTATCAGGTGAACGCGAAGCAATGCGAAGTCCTCTACCGAACGGCGATTGACGCGGCGCAGCTGACAGGCGCAGAAACCCTGCTGGACGCCTACTGCGGTACGGGTACGATTGGCTTGTGCGCGTCGGACGGCTGCAAGCAGCTCATCGGCGTGGAGCTGAATGCCGACGCCATCCGCGATGCAAAGGAGAACGCCCGCCGCAACGGCGTGGAGAACGCGCGCTTCCTCTGCGACGACGCGGGGCGCTTCATGCAGAAGCTCGCCAAGGAGGGAAACGCGCCCGACGTGGTGATGATGGATCCGCCCCGCGCCGGCAGCGACCAGAAGTTCCTGCAAAGTCTGCTGATGCTGAAACCAAAGCGGGTTGTGTACGTTTCCTGCAACCCGGAGACCCTCGCAAGGGACTTGCGCGTGCTGGTGGACGGCGGGTATCAGGCGGAATGGGCAACGCCAGTGGATATGTTTCCGGGGACGGAACATGTGGAGACGGTATGCGTATTGTCCAAACTTCAAAGCAAGGAACATATCGAGATCGAAGTGAAGATGGACGAGATGGATTTGACTTCGGCAGAGAGCAAGGCAACCTACGAGGAAATCCGGGAATATGTCTTGAAGCATACCGGGTTGAAAGTCAGTCCCCTCTACATCGCGCAGGTAAAGCAGAAACATGGCATTATTGAGCGCGAGAACTACAATAAACCGAAATCTGAAAATACTAAGCAGCCGCAATGCCCGCCGGAGAAAGAAAAGGCGATTGAAGATGCACTGAGGTTCTTTGGGATGATTGCGTAACAGGTCATGACCTCGGCGCATATCAAAATGATCATATTTCAAACACCCATCACGGAAAGACGCGAGCAGTTCATGCTGTTTCACGTTTTTCATTTCTGCCTTTACCCGCCATCTCTATGCATCGCTTTATTCACATAAAAGCAAGAGTAATTCTTCTTTTCGTATGTCTGTCGATTGCAAAGATGCAACATATATCGTATAATGATGGTGATACCACTCGACAGCAGGAAGGTGAACCTTGATGGCAACAAGTTACAATAAGCTTTGGAAACTGCTCATCGACAAAGGGATGCGCAAGAAGGACCTGCAGCTCGCCGCAGGCATCAGCTCAGGCGTCATCATCAAGATGGGCAAAGGTGAAGCCGTTACCACGACAGTGCTTGCCAAGATTTGCAAAGCTCTCGACTGCAATATTGGGGATATCATGGAATTTGTCGATGACGAGGATTAACGCATAACAGAGATTCAGGAGGCCAAACCGATGGACGCTCGTATGCTCAACACGATTGCAAACTTTATCTGGGGTATCGCCGATGATTGCTTGCGCGATGTTTATGTGCGCGGTAAGTACCGCGATGTGATTCTGCCCATGACGGTCATCCGTCGCCTTGATGCTGTGCTCGAGGATACCAAACCGCAGGTGCTGGCGATGAAGAAGAGGCTCGATACGGCAGGCATCACTAACCAATGGGGCGCGCTATGCAATACAGCTGGGCAGGCTTTCTGCAACGCTTCGCCCTTCTGCCTGCGCGACCTGACCAGCCGCCCAACCCCGCAAAAGCTCAGGGCGGATTTTGAAGCATATCTCGACGGCTTTTCGCCTAACGTGCAGGAGATTCTGGAAAAGTTCAAGTTCCGCAATCAGATCGACACGATGATCGAAGCCGACATTCTCGGCGCGGTCATCCAGAAGTTTATCAGCAAGGACATTAACCTCAGCCCGAAGCCGTGCGGCAATCTCCCCGGTCTGGACAACCATGCTATGGGCACCATCTTCGAGGAGCTTGTGCGCCGCTTCAACGAGGCCAACAATGAGGAAGCCGGTGAGCACTGGACGCCCCGCGACGTTGTGGAGCTGATGGCTGACCTTGTGTCTGCGCCCATCGCGGATCAGATCAAGGACGCCACCTATTCCTGTTATGAAATCAAGGTGGCGTGTTGAATACAAGCAATATGCGGATAGAAAATTGGTGGCAGAATTGGTAGCAGTTTCGGAAATTGGTAGCAGATGTACGCTGCGCTGCGCCTTTTTTTGTTTTTTGGGGGAACAAAGAAAAGCTCCCGCTTTTGCACGGGAGCCGAAGTGTCAGGCCTGAATTTCCATACCGTTCTTGAACCGAACCATCACCCTGGCCTTGCTGTAGACCGTCATCCGTTCGACAAGGATATGGTAGGTCATCGGGTCGAAGGTTGTGGGAAGCGCCTCCTGCTTCATGAGCGTTCTCAGAAAATCATCAATGGCAGCCAGCCGGGTCTGCTTGTCGGAGATGGTCTCCTTCAGCTCTTCGCAGCGTGCCTTGAGGCTTTCGTAGCGGTCGCAGAGGGCATCGTGCCTTGCACGGTAGGCAGACTGGTCAAGCGCGACCATAGCGTTCTCGCGGATGCTTCGGGCGACCTGTTCTGCGGCGATACTCATCTCTGCTTCGACCTGCGCCAGCTCTGCTTCCAGCGCATCCGTGTCGAACACCGTGCTGCGAATGGCGTCAAAGCTGTCTCTGATCTCGTTGCGCTTCCCGACCAGCTTGTTCAGCGCGGAGAGGAACAGCTGCTTCAGCGTTTCCTCATCGAAATGGGGTGTGCCGCAGGGCTGATCGCCATCGTATTTCCTGTTGCATCGCCAGACTACCCGGCGATACTTGTCATTGGAATGCCACACCTTGGAGCCGTACATGCCGCCGCATTCCCCGCAGTAAATGGTGCTGGAGAAAACCCGGACGCCGCTGTGCCGGTTGGGGCCGGGCTTCCGCATCGAAATCTCCCGCTGCACCATATCGAATACATCCTCCGGGATGATGGCTTCATGGTCGCCGGTCACATAATACTGCGGCACCTGCCCCTGATTCTTCACCTGCTTTTTCGTGAGGAAGTCCTCGGTAAAGCACTTCTGCAGGAGCGCGTCACCCTTGTACTTCTCATTCCCCAGCATCGAGGATTTGATACAAAGACATATCCTGCACGGATGCTGAAAAGCCCTTGAACTCAGGCACTTTCGCCGATTCCAAGGGCTTTTTCTTTATGCTGTTTTCGGTCTGACAACCAAGCGTTGGAGCTTCAACCGCGCTGCCGAAAGGCTAATCCCTTAACGATTGTATGTTTTAACGATAGGAAGGCTATCGTTAAGGGAGTAGAATTGCTATCGTTAAATGATAGCACTTTCCGTCAATCCACATACCTGTCGTCAAGGAATAACTGATCCAATTCCTCCGGCGTTTGCAGACTGATTACTTTTGCTTTTACCGCGCTTTTCGCCAAGTCGAGACGCTTCATACGCTTTGCGCCGGTAATATTGTCCCGGCCTTCACGAATCAGCTGAATTCTGCCGATGGGCTTGGTGGCATGGTCCTGCGCATACTCAACCAGCGCCTTTGCCTTGGAGAGATTGTCACCGAGATCGGGTCTGTGCGGCTCCAGAATATCGATAACATAACCAATCCCCATGACATTTCGTATGATCAGGAAATCCGGGTAAAAGCCTTTCACCGTGCCGCCTTCAGATCGCTTCAGGCAAAGCGCCCACTTTTCCCTGGAGGGGTTGCGAATCCAACATACGAAATCATCGCGCCTCTGTTCTTCTTCGATGACCGCTTTTTCCCAGGAATCCAGCGCAATACGGGCATAGCCATAGCCCTCCCGTTCATCGACGAAGAAATGATCGTAATACTTCTCCCCGCCAGGATCGACAAGAGGTCGGATGCTTTCTGGCAAGCGGAAGCTATGCTCACTGACTTCGTTGCCGCTGGAAATAATCTCATCGTATTGTTTGCGGATTCTCTCCGTGCATCGGGCAAATTGCAGGCGGAAAGCATCACTCATCTCATCGAATTTCTGCCGGGCATACAGATGTAGTTTGTTCTGACAATCCTTATCCGCCGCGAACAGGATGACATGGATCATATAGTCGTTCGGATTTTCCGGGTCGTAGTGCTTAACACCATAAGCGGAGCCGAGGCCAAAACCGCCCAGCACCTTATCAGCAATCCGGAACTTCCGGTCAATATCCTCATCCGAGGATGTGTAATACATGTATTCCTTATCCCGATCGATGGCGAAACCAAAAGCGTCAAACACCTGCCAGGAAAGATTCAGTTTTTTGACGTCCGACGCCATCGCGGCATAACCGCCACTGTCCTTCAGCGACTGGATGTATTCCTCAATCAGCCGAATGCCGTCCTGATGCACTCTGTTCAGCGCGTTGATATCCATGCCGGTGTTTTTTATCAGGGAAGCCAGCCGAATCAGCGATGGCAGGTATTCCACCGTCCGGAACGGACGAATCTCATACCGCTTGAGCGCAAGATCATTGATGAATTTCGCCACCGCATCCCTGTCAATCTCACCAGTCAAAGGGATGGCGATCTGTTCCGCCCGCGGTTCAGTCTGAACCGGCTCCGACGTGGCAGGGGTATCCGGCCTGTTGTCTGCCAGGGGCGGTGTGCCCGCCGCTGTCCGTACACTTGGATGATCAATATTGGTTTCCGGGCGCGCCGGTTCCGTCCCCTGATCCGTTGGGTCATATTGTGCGCCGCTCTGTGTCGGTTCGGCAAAAACTGGATCAACGGGAACGCCCTGCGACTGTGACCAGTCGCTCAAAGTGACCTGTCCCGGAACAGGCTGCGCGCCGCGCCGAGGATGATAGCCCCATGTCTCACGAGTTTCATTGCCGAGGGCTTCTCCTTCCACATCGGCGGGAATCTCGCTGCCCTCCTCCGCCTGCAGAGCTTTGGTAACGGCTTCGACGTTATCCCGGTTGAAATGCGGCAGGAACAGGCGCACTTCATTCAGCGTCTCATCCACATCAATGTGCCGCTGCAGCGGCGTGCGAATCATGCGCCCCAGCAACTGGGCAATATATGTAGCGTCCTGCGCGTGACGGAAAGACATCATAGTCTCCGCCCGCGGGCAGTCCCAGCCGGTGGACAGGTTTTCTTTGAAGAACACGACACGGATGGTCTTGTTATCCGCTATATCGGCTGCATCCACATGGTGAATTTTTAATCCGCCCGCTTCGATGGTCGCCGTCTGGCCAAAGGTGTGCACCACTTCATGCTCTGTAAAATGCGCTCCGGTCCGCGCCTCAATGCGTGAAATGCATTCACCGATCTCCGTGGCGGAAGCGCTGTCGGAATCGCGGTTTTCCACCTGGATCACCAGAACAGGCCGCACCTGCTGGCTCTTCTGACTGACACAGTAGTAATTCCAGTGATCACACTTACTCTTCCACTCATCAGCGGCAGCCTGCAGGATGACCATATCGTCGATGGTATCCTGCTCCGGGTAGGTAATGATGATCCTGTCCTTGAGCAGGCCTGAGGAGCGCACCTCATCCGGCCGCACATCCACGTCATGGCGCACGGAGGAGATATTGCCCACCAGTCGGCGGAAGCGTTCGTCTGTCGCGCTCATGCCGATGACCAGCGGCATGGGGCTGAGACCGTCCGCGTCAGAGCCCTTTAGGAACTTCTGCATAATGGTGGTGGCTTTTGCGGCCTCCCGATCCTGCATGCCGCGGTGCGCTTCGTCGATAATGAAATAGAGATGGTCGCCCTTACGCTCCGCCGTGTTTTGCAGCGTCTGCCAGATAGTATAAGTGCGGCTGTCCCCGCCGGTTACCAAGCGGCTGCTTTTGCCCAGCTTCTGTGTGTTCAGGAAATAGATGTGTCCGTCGTCCAGCGTCTCCTGATCGAAGGAATCCTCGGTAATGGTCACGCACTGCCCCGGCTGAACCTTGTCCGCTTTCAGAATGATCTTCATTTTTGACTGCTCGTTGAGCTGCGGGGAGTCAGAGAGCCACACGAAGATAGCCTCCGGCTGTTCCATACGGGTGTCGTTGCCGCAGAAAATTTCTTCAATGACGGTGGCCATGACGATGGTCTTGCCAGACCCTGTCGGCGCACGGAAGGCGATGACCTGCGGGCGGCCGTCCACCTTGTGATAAGCCACTGCGCTGCTGATCTCCCGGAGGAGGCTGGAGACGGCGGTTTTCTGGAAGGATATCAATTCGTCTCTCATGTTCACGCCCTCCTGCTGTTGATGCGGAAATTATCCAGATAGTCCCGGTACAGCTGATATTTTTTCGGTGCAAGCAGTCCCTGCGCCATGCCGCGGTAATCGGTGTCGGAATCGGTCACCAGGTAGACCGTCTCTATAGAAGGTTCGCCGTTCACCCGCTCCGCAAAGTCGGCGTATGCTGCGCTGTCGTTCAGAATGGCCATGCGGTTTTCAGGCAGCACCAGCATGCTCGGCACAGCTTCATCCGCAAGCGTCGGGCAGGGACCATGGCAGCCGGCCTTCATCCACAGCGTGGGCAGCATTTCCCGGAACTGCCGCCCGATACGAACGGAGGCCTTGTCAAGGAAGCCCAGTTTGAAGTAGGCCGCGTTGGCCTTGAAGCCTTCCGCCATCGCTCTGGGATGTTCAGGATCGCCGCTCAGGTAATTTCCCTTCAAAGGGTGGCCGTTCACGTCATGCCCCTCGATGGCGCACACCGTCCGCGGCCAGGTCACATATCGGGCGATGCCCAGCTTCTCCCATTCATCGTCCCCAGGCTGGAATCCCTGCGCAGACAGGCTTTTGGTTTCTTCCGCTGAGACCTCGTTGTTGGTGACCATGATACACCGTCGGTGCCCGCCGTCCTCAGCGTTGAGCAGGTTCACCGCATGGAGGGTTGTGCCGCTACCCGCGAAGAAGTCGATGATGAGGGCGTGGGGCTTGTTGGCGACAGCGAATCGAATCGTATCGAGAACGGCATACACCGATTTTGGAAAGGCAAAAGCACGACCTGGTATGAGCGCCCGAAGCACATTTGACCCACCGGCACCAGCGTTATGTGACCGCTGATTCCAAACGGTTACAGGGTTTTTCATTCGTCCAACAGTTTTTGAAAACTGCAAGATAAGGGCCCCGTTCTCATCCTTGCCCGTTACTTCAATTTCACCTCTTGCGATGCGTTCTTTTTCTGCTTTGCGCAAATAAGAAATTGACCATCTGTCTTTGCGTTGGTTATACGCTCCAATACGCACAGTTCCTTCTGACAGGCCGTTTCTTGCTGTGTCAGCGCTGATCTGCCAGCATCCCTCACTATCATCGCTATGTATAGGCCAGCAAGCCACTAATCCAGGTTCGGGAGGCGTAACAGTATCAGGGCCGCAACCCAATGGAATATAATCACCAACTGAGTGAATACACTTCTTTTCAGGATCAATCCAAAACGGGTAAAACTGTTTGACACCATCCTGGCGGCGGGCGTTTGTCCCACTACGAAGCAATCGTCTCCAAATGTCAATTTTCTTACCTTCATCGTTTTCTGGGATGTTCAGCATATCATTGCCGGTCGGCGTGATAGTAGCATCCCCGATAAAAACATAAAACAGATATTCTTCAGCCCTGTAGAACTGTCCTACTCTTGCCACGCCACTCTGATTTATTACTGAGGTGACCATCTGAATGCCTGCACCCTGAAACACTTCTTCCAGCAAACACCCCAGATGTAGATACTCTTTCTCATCAATGGTCACGATCAGTATGCTGTTCTTTGGATTCAACAGCCGCTTCGCCAGTTTTAGCCGCTTTTCCATAAAGGACAGCCACTTGCTATGACGATAGGCATCACTGCCGTCCACGTAGTCGTTATTATACTTCCAGTCCTTGGCCCCTGTGTTATAGGGTGGATCGATGTATATGCAGTCCACCTTCCCGGCATACAGGTATTCCAAAAGCTGCAGGGCATGATAGTTGTCCGCTTCGATCAGCGTATGCCACAGGTCGCTGTCCGGGGCGTTGCACACCTCATCTATGGGCTTTAGGTAAGGATAGATCGGCTCCCCAAACCTGGCCACAGCCACAAGCTCCTCCAGCGGGATGCTCACTGTCTCCTTATCGCTCTGACGCAGGCACACGGCAATGCCATCTCGAATTTCCGTCACGAGCATGAGATCCCCAACACTGCCGTTCTTCCGCGCTGCCAGGGAGCCTGTGCGGATCGGCACGCCATACAGCGGCGTTGCTTCCGGGATATGGTCTTCAAACACCAGGCCGAATTTCTTCTGCCTGGAGAGCTTATCTACCTCGGCCTGAATCTGCGCGCGCAGCTCCGGGTCGGAGATTCTGCTGATGAGTTCGTTAATTGCTGCCATGCTGTGTCTCCTCGCTCTCAGTCCTCTGAGCCGGCGCACTCGGTACCAATTCCATAATATCGGACAGGTCACAGTCGAGCCCATTACATATTTTCAGCAAAACAGCGGTTGTGATGTTCTCATCCTTTCCGAGCTTTGCGATCGAAGCTGTACTGATGCCGGTTTTGTCCTTTAAATCGGCGCGTTTCATTTTTCTGTCGATAAGCAGCTTCCAAAGCCGATTGTAACTGATCGTTTTTGCCATGATGCGCTCCTTCTCACTCCTCTTCCTGCTCGTCGGGATCATTATGTACGTCCAGCAGGAATCCGTAACGGCCTACAGTTTCATCCATAGAAAATTCAATAAGATTTACGCCTGAATAATCGACATCAGGTGGCAATTCATTTTCGGCAATGATCAACTGATTATTACCACAGTTCTGTATCATATACGAAAACAGCGATGTGCGCATCCCTGGCGTCGCCTTTTCTTTTACTGTCACAATCTTTTTCTTTTCTTTCAACGAAAGGATGGGAGAATCCAGCACCAGGAAATGCGGACAGTACAGCGCATTTTTTTCCAGGTACTTCATCAGGTTAAACAACATAATGGTGTTCAGATATGCGCGATAGCCTTTTCCCTCATCCTTTTTATATTTCCCATTCACTACGGCGTCACAGGTAGCCAATTCTACCCGTGCAGACAGAAAACCGGGATAGGCGCATGATTGAACCATTTCGGCAAACTGATCGCTGAGCTTTTTCCAATCATCTGGGGGAAACTTCTCTCGCGCACTGAATTTTAGTGCATCTTCTTCCTCTTCAGAATTGTTTATCGATGCATCCGTATCCAATTCTGTGGCCATTCGGCCAATGGCAAACAGCTCCTGCCTCATTCCCAATATACGCTTGTATGAATCTACCGCTTGACGGAGTTCATTCATCCGTGGCCGCAAAGTCCGATTGACGAGCCCCATGATCGATTCGTTCTCTTCATTCAGCGCCTGAATCTGAAGCTCCAAAGCTGAAATCTCTGTTTGAACATCCTGCTCAGCGCCACGCAAATCACCGAGCTGTAGATTGATTCTTTGCAATTCCGCTGACGCTGCTTCGACATAAGAAACACGTTTTGGTGACTTTTCCTCCATATCGTGTTCACAGAACGGGCATTTGATTATCTTCGGTGCGTCACCCTGTTTCTTCTCGCCATCAACAATGAACCGCAGCCTGCATATATCTGATGCATACTGTGTGCGTAAAGCCTTATATCTGTCACGAAGGAAGCGCGCCTCTTCAAGCCTTGTGCTGATTTCATAGATTCTCGAAAGAAGCTCTCTGCTTTTTTCGTTTGCGCCCATGATCTGTCTGTCAACAGACTCAATCTCATTGAGAATATCCTCAATCTTGTTCTCTATGTCAACTTCAGCTGCGCCTGCGAGATCAGCCTCCATCTGGTCTCTTTTTTCCTTCAACTCTTTGATTTTAGCATTCAAATAGAGGATGACGCCTGCTTTCTGGGCAGCTTTCTTTTCTCTTTCTTCCTTGCCTTCTTCTGGCACTATGGCAGAATAGTTGTTGCCTGTTAGTAGAAATAGCAGCGCCATCAGGCTTGCATTGATTCTTTTGAACTTCTGCGAATCAAATACAGTCTGTTTTGTCAGAATCGAACTCTCATCGATAAAGAAATAGTGAATGATCGTACGGAACGTGAGATCTGTCAGTTCATAGTCCTGATTAGAGATAATCTGTACACGTTTCTCGATTCCCATGAGGCGAAGGAGAAAATCACTGTACTCCTTCTTTTTTATATTGAGTTCGCCGTCATCCATATCATCAAACGGGCTTTCGACTTTCACCGTCCCCTCGCCGGTTTCACCCTTTTTCCCTTCGATGATCTTTCTCTCGATATAGGCGGTTGTTCCGTCATCAGACAGCAGACGCATACCGACGGTATCATATCCGGTTGACCCCATCGTAAAAGGAATATCGCCGCCAAGAATAAAATCAATACACCCGATCACATAGGACTTACCGGTGTTTGAAGGCCCATGAATGATATTCACACCATCGGTAAAGGCAAGCCTTGAGTCTTTAACCTTCGGTCCTTTAACTATGAGTTCGCTGATATAAAATCGGCTCATGTTCTTCCTCCTGTACCGATGGATTCCGCAGACAGACGGTTAATCCTTGCTATGACCGTTCTTTCTTTCTGACCCTGTATGCGCTTGGTTACTGCGGCAGCCACTTTTCTATACTCCCTGGCATAGTCGCTTTCGAGGCTGTTTACCATTTTTCTCCCATAATCTGTTATCGAATACACGATTCCGTCAGATGTATCCAACGGGATTGCCAGGCCATTCAACACAAGACTTTTCAGCGCGTTTTGCACAATCTGTCGTCTTGACGCAAATTCGCTGAATTTATACTGATTATCACCGTTCAGATCGGCCTCGGACACTCCAAACGCTTTTCCGTATATTGTCATGAAATCAGCGGCGTACAGCATATCGACAGTCTGCGCGGATGAGAAGCAGTCAAGGAGGATTGCGATACGCAGAGAGTTTTCAAATGTACTGTTAAAGAGCCGTGCCATGCAGATTCACCCATCCTTCCAGTTTCCCTTCATTAACAAGCACATGACAGACTCCTTTTTTCTGGGCATTGCCTATCCATACCGTATCTCTTGCTATCCAGCACTGGTCAACGGGAGCTTGCATGGCGGCAGCTAATGTTGCCCTCAGCCTTGAAAAGCCATCGTTATAAGCAGGATCCTCCCATGTGTCAATGATGCCGGCATAGATTTCATTTTCAAGGATCGTGAAGTATTCTTCATCATCATCACCGTAAAAATCCCGCGTGCCACGACGGATTGCTTCCGCCGCAAAATAATCGCTTCGCTGCCGTATAAAGTGTGGACGGTATTGGGTGTAGGCTCTGTTAAGATCGTCTTCCGTCATTGTCTGCACTTGTGCATCTTCAGCGTATACATCCATAAGAGCCTTTGTGTAACGACGCTCTTTAGGCAGGGCTTTATCAGTTGGGATCTCTGACGCGAGAGGATGATGCTTTGCTTCCTCTTTTTCAGTAGCAGCGGTAATACTGCTTTGTCCTTTCTGCACATTGTTGGGCTGCAGTGATTGTATATAGGCTCTTGCCAGAAACAGGGCAAGGGTTTCTTTTTTTGCCAGTTGGTGAAGATCGCTGCGAACCTGTAAAGAGATCGTCTCATCCGCCTGTATGCGTGTGTCAAGCCTATGAACAAGATTTTCCTCCGAACCGGCAAGCAAACGCTTAACTACTTCATTTTTGAAGTACTGCTCTATCGAGGAAAGCACTGCCTGGTCATTTGAATGCTGCCGAATTGCACGATTTACATTGCCGCCCGTAGCTCGGCTGAAAATTTTGGAGGCAGTTCCCTTCTTCACAGATATGAACTCACCGTTTTGATTCATAAGACCCGCAGGTTTTGAAACTGCATCATACAGGAGATTGATTAAATCCACCTCTGAAATAATCTCTCTCCATGCGTTTTTCAGTTCCACCAGGTATGACGCAAAAACGAATGTCGCTTCCATCTGCTCCTCCAAATTTGGAAACTTCCGTATAACACGCGGATAAACCATGGGGCTCTACCAGAGCCTGAAATGAACCTACAATATCAGTGTGTGACGTATGCAGGCAGGGTTGAATTATCACCGCTTCATATTATATCACACGTTGACGCGGAAATCAAATTAATTGATGCGGATGCAAATTTTCTGTTTGTTGTTTTTCGTGAGGTTGAACAACTGGTATTTGCAACCGGAGCTGTTGAGAACTAAGGGGTGCAAGTGACGATCTTTCCGGTTTCAATGCACAAATGCTCGTCATTTGGGCGTAGATGTTATGTTCGCACCGGGGGTACAGGAGAGACTGTTGACCCTCGCCATTTATACCCCCATCAACGACGCATCCCGCGCAGGATATTTCCACGATGCGGTTGCCAGAAGCTTCAAATCTGTCCTGTGTGACATGGAAGCTTCGATATAGTCCCCCGCGCCAGCCGACCGTCCCCGACGGGGGTACAAGCAAGCGGCTGACTGGCGTCCCCCAACGACCGTAACGGCTTAGTGCTTGGGCCGCTGCAAGACCAGGAGTGAAGAAATTCACATGGCCGGCAGCGTTATTAAGCTCGCCCTTCTGAGCCTGCGATTTCTCCACTTCTGCACCGACAGAAAGGAGAAATTGCAGAAATGCCACGCCGCAAAAAAGAACAACGCTTCAACGGTAACCGCCCCGTTCGCAAATCCGAGTATTCCCCCGACCGCGAGTGCTATATGGATAAGCGCGGAAACTACGTATACAGCCAGTGGGTTGAGGATGGCAAGGATAACTGGGTGTTAAAGCCCATATGCGTTATCCCTGTCGATGACGCCGGCGCGAACGCAGAGTGGACGATCCTGCTGGATGACATGGACTGTGAGGAAGACCGCCGCGACAACCTGATCCGTAAGTACCGCGATCCCGCATTTGAGGCTGCGCAGTCCCGCTACAACAACGGAGAATCCGACGGGGACGGCGACCTGGTGGCTGACCCCTGGGATATTGCCGCCTATCGTATGCGGCAGGATCAGGATATTGCTGACCTCATTGAGCCGGAGGAAGATGCCGAGCCTGAGGAAAGACCGCTTATGAAACGCCTTCTTGCCGCCATGGATAAGCTTACCCCTGCGCAGCGCGACCTGATCTACGACCACCTCGGCGCTTGCCGCCAGTTGGAAGAGATCAGGCGCGATGAAGAAGAGCGGACGAGCAAGCGCATTACGCAGCAGGCAATGCATAACCGCTGGGACAAAATCATCACCCGCCTCTGCAAGGAGATGGGCGCGCCGAAGCCGCGCAAAAAGCGGGAATCAGCTGATGAATGACGCCGCAGTCCGGGAGGGTTGTTTTTTATCCCTTGTCACTGAGGAAGGGATGAACCGCCTCCGGACAGCGATAACGCTGACGAACTTAAACGATCATCGAGGAGGATGATTTCATGAACGAACTGCAGGTATTTCACAACGACGAATTCGGCTCGGTGCGCACGCTGACCATCAATGGCGATCCGTACTTTGTCGGCAAGGACGTAGCCGATATTCTCGGCTACAGCAATAGCCGCGACGCGTTGAGCAGGCATGTGGATGACGAAGACAAGAATAGCGTCGTGATTCACGACGGTATTCCCGGCAACCCTAACCAGGTGGTGATCAATGAATCCGGCTTGTACAGCCTGATTCTCTCCAGCAAGCTCCCGGCGGCAAAGCGTTTCAAGCGCTGGGTCACAGCTGAGGTGCTGCCCAGTATCCGCAGGCACGGCATGTACGCCATCGACGAGATCATAGCCAATCCTGACCTGGGCATCGCCGCTCTGCAGGCGCTCAAGGCAGAGAGGGAAAAGAGGATCGCCCTTACCGCGCAGGTGGCCATGCAGACCCAGCAGATCGCGGAGATGCAGCCAAAGGTCAGTTACTACGATCTGGTTCTCAGCTGCCCGGACGCTCTGCCCATCACCATCCTGGCGAAGGATTACGGTTGGACCGCCCAGCAGATGAACAAGTTTCTTCATGAGCAGGGTGTCCAGTACAAGCTCCAGAAGACCTGGCTACTGTATGCCAGGTACCAAGATAAAGGGTACACCCACAGCGAGACCTATCCGTACACCGACCACAACGGCAATGTCCATAACTCCATCAATACAAAATGGACGCAGTCCGGCCGCCTGTTCATCTATGAGCTTATGAAGGCCGCCGGCAATCTCCCCCTGGTGGAGCGGGACGGCTGATACGGGAAGCGGCAAACAATCCGGGCTGCCGCTGGCCGCCGTCTGCGGCAGTCCTTCTCTTGAAAGTATGGAGGCAATCACAATGAAAAAGCATACCGTGAAAATCAATATCGCAGACCGCCGCGGTGACCAGCGGCGCGTTCTCACCAGCACCCGTGTAAGCCTGCCCAGGCGGCTGCTCCGATTCCTTTTCGGTGATTTCTGCCAGGTGCTCGTGCTGACTCCGGGCGAAACCGTGGAGGGCATCGAGATCAATGAAACACGGCGGGATGGTGGTCCGGATGAATAATACATCGCTGCCTATGCCCGTGAAGGTCAAGCCTTACGCACATCAGCGGAAAGCGTTTGATTTCGTCATGCGCATCTTCCATAGCGGTGATGAAAAGCAGTCGGACCGGGAGGACGGTGAGCGGGATGAAGCGGGTCAGCGCAAAGTGCGGCTGGTGCGGAAAACACTTCATCAAGCTCGCGATTGAACTTCATGAACATAACTTCTGTTGCAGAGGCTGCTTCTATCAGTGGAACAGGAGGCGCATGCATGATTACAACACGCTTGCCAATCCCATGAACAAGCCGGGCGGGGTTATGGAGTCTCGCGTCCGCAGAGGCAACCAGCTGCGCGGCCGCGGCAAAGGCAAAACCTACACCAAGCGCCTCGGCCGCCACGAGCACAGGATTGTGGCGGAGGAGGCTATTGGCAGGCCATTGCAACCCGGAGAAGTTGTTCATCATATCGACGGCAACAAGAAGAATAATGATCCCAGCAACCTGGCGGTTCTCCCCTCTCAAAAGGAACATGCAAGGCTCCACATGGAGTTCAAAAGAAGGAAGGTGACTCTATGAATGTCTCCTACGGAAAAGGCGCAGCCCTCCTGATGGAGATGGGTTAGCACAGGAAAGACACTCACCGCCATTGCAATTATCGGACAGCTCTATATGGAGGGCCGTGTCCAACGCGCGCTGGTGGTGTCCCCGCTGTCCATCATGGGCGTGTGGGAGGAAGAGCTGGTGAAGTTCGCCGCTTATCCCTACGCCGTGACCACGCTGCGCGGAACGATGCAGAAGAAGAAAGAGCAGCTGGCCAGCCTGCCCGCCGCGCCGCTGAACATCGTCATCACGAACTACGAAAGCATGTGGCGGCTGGAAGATGAGATGCAGGATTTCCACGCCGGCCTGATCATCGCGGATGAAGGCCATCGTCTGAAGGACGGCACATCCCGTCAGAGCAAGGCCATGCACCGTCTGGCCGATCGGGCGGACTATCGTCTTTTGCTGACGGGAACGGCGATCACCAACAAAGAGCTTGACATCTACAGTGAATACCGTTTTGCCGCGCCGCAGGTCTTTGGCAAGTCCTTCTACGCATTCCGGGGCCGATATTTCTATATGGGTGGTTACGGCGGATACGTTCCCGTTTTCCGAAAAGAAATGACAGACGATTTCCTGGAAAAACTGCACTCCATCGCCTTCCGCGTTCGGAAGGACGAATGCCTGGACCTGCCGCCTATCACAGAAGAAGTGCGCTCCATTGACCTGGAGCCGAAGGCCATGAAACTGTATCGCCAGATCGAGGAAGACAGCTACGCTGAGCTCAGGGACTCCGAGGTGACCGTGTTCAATGTACTGACGCAGATCCTGCGGCTTTCCCAGATCACGGGAGGGCACCTGACGGACGATGACAAAAGCGGCCATGTGGTGTCGACAGCCAAGCTGGACGCGCTGGAGGATATCATCGATACCATGCGGGAAGAAGGCAAAAAGCTGGTGGTCATGGCCAGGTTCACCGCGGAGCTCGATGACATAGAAAACCTGCTGCGCAAAAAGAATATCGGCTACGCCGTTGTGCGCGGCGGTGTGAAGGATCGCGCCGAGGAGGTGCGCCGTTTTCAGCAGGACGATGACTGCCGTGTGTTTGTGGGACAGATCCAGGCCGCCGGTATGGGGCTGACGCTGACCGCCGCCAGTACAATGGTCTTCTATTCTCTCGATTACAACATGGCGAATTTCGATCAGGCGAAAGCGCGCATCCATCGCGTATCACAGAAAGAAAACTGCCATTACATTTATCTCTGCTGCCGCGGGACCATTGACACAAAAGTGCTGAAAGCGCTGCGCGGGAAGATTGATCTGGCCAAGGCGCTGGTGGACGATTATCGCCATGGCGGGAACCCGTTCAGGGCGTGATGGCTCAGGGGGGGTTGTTTTTTATCCCTTGTCAGTGGAAAGGAGGTAAAACGCCCCATGAACACGACCCTGTTTGAACTGGCGGATCAGCTGAAGGCGGCAAAGGATCGCAAGAAACAGCTGGACGCCGATACCAAGGCCAACAACGCACAGATCGAAGAACTGGACAGGCGGCTGGCGGAGGCGATGGCGGAACAGGAGCTGGATCGGTTCTCCCGGAACGGTTCACTCTTCTACCTCAGCAGCCGTCTCTTCACCTCGCCCAAGGCCGGCATGAAGGATGATCTGATCGCCGCCCTGCGCGGAAATGGCTACGGCGGGCTGGTCACCGAAACCGTCAACGCCGGAACCCTGGCTTCATTTGCCAAGGAACGCATGGCGGAGTCTGAGACCGGCGAGCTGCCTGAATGGCTGGACGCCGTCGTTTCGACCTATGAAAAGGTCAGCGTCGGCGTAAGGAAAGACTGATCACGAAAACACTGAATCCCCGAAGCGTTGAGACGCTGATGATCCATTCCCATACCGATATTGATGGAGGAAAAGATTATGTCGAATACCCAGAAGAACGAAACCAATGAGGTGACTGTGGCCAGCGGCTTCAGTGAACTCTCCGGCATGAACTTCCTGGCGGAAGCCATGAGCGATGAGTGCGCCGGGCTGGAATTCAGCCTGGATCGCGTGAAGATCCCCGCCGGCGGCATGACGGCCTTCGAGGTGCCCACTGGTGACGGTGAGACCTCGGAGCTTGAGAAGGAGATCGACTGCGTGATCCTTCTCTCTCACCCGGCCAACGCCTATTACCGCGATGTGTATAAGGGAGGCTCCAATCCGCCGGACTGCGGCAGCTTTGACGGTGTGACCGGCTCCAGCGGCCAACTGTGCAAGACCTGCCCCTACAATCAGTTCGGCAGCGGCGAGGGCAAGGCGAAGGCCTGCAAAAACCGCAGGATGCTCTATATCCTGCGCGAACACGAGCTTTTCCCTATGATCCTGAACCTGCCCACCGGTTCCCTGCGGCCTTTTACGAAATATGTACAGTCGCTGCTTACCATGCGCAAGCGCCCGCACCAGGTGGTGACTCGCATCAGCCTTCGCAAGGCCAATTCTTCGTCCAGCATCGAATACTCGCAGGCGGTGTTCAAATGCCTGCGCGCGCTGACGCCGGAAGAACAGACCGGCATCGATAATATGGTCGCTCAGGTTCGCGGTATCGCCGCCGGTATGACCGTCACGGCCATGACGCCTGTGAATGACACGGACAACCCCTTCGTCGATCCCGAGACCGGCGAGATCATCCAGCCCTTGAAGTAATCATCGACCGCCGGGAGATGGCCACGCTGTCCCCCGGCATACAGCCAGAGGTACGAATGGATACGAATTACAGACTGATTACCACAGTACAGGGCGTCCGGGAATATATTGGCGACGCGGTCATCGTGGCTTTTGACTTTGAGACAGCGCCGGACGATCCCTATCGCGAGGAAGAGAAAGCCGCCCTGGACCCGGCCCGCAGCCATATTGTTGGCTGCAGCTTTTCCGTCGCTGAGGGCAGCGGCGTGTATGTTCCCATCGCCCACAAGACCGGGCCCAATGTCGATGGGAAGGCCTTCTTTCGGTTTCTGGAAGAGTTTCTCTCCGATACCAAAGTTCGAAAGATCGCCCACAATATCGCTTTTGAGAGCCAGATGGCGTACCACCTGGGAATCGTGATCCGGGCACCCGTGTACGACACGATCTGCGCGGCGCAGATGACTCTGAAAAACAATTATGAGTTTCGCGGCCTTTCCGACAGCGGGCTGAAAAGGCTGGCCGCCGAACTGTGCGGAGAGCCGCTGCCAACCTTTACCGATGTGACTGCGGGCCGTCACTTTGACGAGCTTGACCCGAACGATAATGAAACCGTCCGCTACGGCGCGGCCGACTCCGATTTTGCGCTGCGGCTGTATCACGTCTTCAATGAGTGGTTTGATACATATCTTCCCAAGCATCGGTATCTGGTGGAGGAGATCGAAAGTCCGACGGCGGTGTATCTTGGTATCATGCGCCATAACGGTGTGCCTGTTGACCTTCCGCTCATGATGAGCCGCAAGCATGAGGCCGAGGCTGAAATGGCGCGTATCCGTGATGATATTCACAGCATTATCGGTGATGTGGATATCGGCGGCAACTGTTCCACTACTGAATTCAAGAACTGCCTGTATGGCGATCTGGGCCTGCCTATATTGAAGACCACCGAGACCAACCGCGAAGCGGCCGATGACATGACGATGCAGATGCTGAAAGAATGGTGTGACGAACACAGGCCGGAACTGTCACGGCTCTTCACCCTGGTACAGGAATACCGCAAGTGGGGAAAAATCATGTCCACTTATATCGTGGGCTATCTGAGATACCTCAATCCAGTAACCGGCTGCATCCATCCGGACATGTTCGCGCTTTCAACCGATACAGGACGCATGAACTGTCGAAATCCCAATTGTCAAAATATGCCAAGAAAGACCAATGACCCCATCGGTGTCCGCAACTTTATCAAGGCGCCGGAAGATCATCTGATCCTTTCCCTGGATTACAGCCAAATCGAATTGCGGGTCGGAAGCTTCTACTGCCGTGATGAGGTCATGATGAACACCTATCGCACCGGTGGTGATATCCACGCGGCAACTACCAGCGTCATCTTCGGCGTGACGTATGACGAAGCGCAGGACAAACACCGGGCCAATTACAAGGAGCATCGCACCATAGCAAAAAATGTGAATTTTGGCACGTTTTACGGTCTCTTCGCCCGCGGCCTCCAGCGAACACTGAAATTCAAAGCCGGAGTGGATAAAACCCCGGAGGAATGTCAGGAAATACTGGACAACCTGAAAGCCGGGTACCCCGGCCTGACGCGCTGGCAGGAAGAAACGAAAGCGATTGCCGCAAAGCGCATGTACACAGAGACATGGCTTGGCCGCCGGCGTTACCTTCCTGGCATTCGCAGCGGCGACTGGGGGCAGAAGTCCTTCGCAGAGCGATGCTCTCTGAATACACCCATACAGGGCACGGCGGCGGATATTCTGAAAATTGGCATTACCCGAATCCTGCGCGGTCTGCCTGACCGTCCCTGGCTAAAGCCCATATTGCAGATACACGACGAGCTGACCTTCCTGATTCCCGCCGAACGGCTTGAGGACGCGGTGTCATTCATCCGCGCCTGCATGGAGCGGAAGCCTTTCCCGGAATTTGACCTTCCGCTGATCGCGGAGGCGTCAGTGGGATTGACCTTTGGAAGCATGGAAGAACTGGATTGAATTGGAGGACATTATGATTACCGTTATGACTACATTTTATCACCCTGATCTTGGCGCTGTGCGCGGGATCCTGATCAATGGAGAACCAATGCTTGTGTGCCGCGACCTCGCGGCGCTGCTGGTCGGCCTGCATGTCGAGGAGACGGAGAAGGTTATGCGCAGGCGTTATGGCGCGAAGGACATCACTGTTCCCGTCAGCGTCATCGCGGGCGGATGCGCCGATACCGAAAAGCTCCTGTTTGTCGGCGAAGAGGCTGTCTTCCGCATGATCGAATGCACACCGAACCGCGCGTGGGAGCGCTATGCCGCCTGGTTCAACGATTATGTTTTCCCTTCTCTCCGCCAGCTGAACAGCACGCTCTATGTCAGCCGGGGCGCGCATCACTTCTATGACACCTGCGCCAATCCTCTTCCGCCAAAGCTGCTCCGTCATAATACCGATGACTTCTTCTCCCTGTTTGAGTGAGGCGCGCCATGGCATACAGAAACAGTGAAGGTTACAAAGATCCCACTGCCGGAGAGACCATGGGCAACATCATGCGGGAGTACCGCGCGCAGCGCAGACAGACCTGGAGGCGACAGTACGAACTGCGCTGCCGGTCGAAGGTCTACATTGTATCCCGTTACGCCGGTGACGTGGAAACAAATGTCGCAGCCGCTGTCCGATTCTGCCAATTTGCCATCCGCAAGGGCATGATGCCCATCGCCAGCCATCTGCTGTATCCGCAGATGCTGCATGATGATATATCGGATGAGCGCGAAATGGGCATGGCTTTCGGTATGGCGCTCCTGGCGCTGTGTGACGAGGTGTGGGTTTTCAGCGATCATAGCGGCCTGTCACCCGGCATGGCGGCTGAAGAAAACGAAGCGAAACGACTGGGAAAGCCCATACGCTATTTCGATACGGAGGTGACAGCATAGTGGATATCACGGCACAGGAAGTGTTGAACAGCCTGTTCAACGCGGATGAAAAGGTCTGCCTGCGCGTATTTGAAGACCGTGATGACGGTATCTTTCCCGGCGCAAAATATACCGTCGAATGCGGCAAGTTCACCTCCATGAAAGACACGCTGCGCAACCACAACGCCATGAACCGCGGGGTATTCTTTACCGTGAATTATGGCGGGCATAACGACGCCGACATTACCCGGATCAACGCTCAGTTCGTCGAAATGGACCACGCAACCTTTGAGGAACAGCAGAAACACATAGACGCTTTTCCCCTGCCGCCCAGCATGATCATTAAGACCCGCAAATCCCTGCATACCTACTGGTTTGTCAGAAACGCCGAGGTGTCTCGCTTTCGCGCCATACAAAAGCAGCTGATCCGGCATTTTGGCGGGGATCCCATGTGCGTCAACGAATCTCGCGTCATGCGCCTGCCTGACTTTTACCACTGCAAGCGGGAACCTGTCATGGTGGAGTGCGTCCTTTTCCACCCCGAGCGCCGGTACACGCAGGATCAGATCAGCGCAACCATGCCGCCCGTGGAAGATACGCCAGTCGAGCGCAGGAAAGGCGATGAGGCCGGGCTGAACATCGTGCTGCATGAGTGCGCCTTCATTCAACATTGCAAGGAACATGCGGCTGCGCTTTCCGAGCATGACTGGTACGCCATGATCACCAATCTTGCGCCTTTCGAGGGTGGCGTAGACCTGATCCACCGTCTTTCCTCCGGCTATCCCACCTACAACGAGAATGAGACGCAGAAGAAAATCAATCATTTTCTGGACAGCGGCACTCGCCCGATGCTGTGTAAAACCATCGCGGAGAAGGGCTTCAAGTGTCCCAGGATGGAAAGCGGCGAGTGCAAATGCAGAGCCCCTGCGGCGCTGTGCTATCAGCCCATGAGCGTCGACGGTCTGCGCGCCGTGATCGCTGATCTGCCCATCACCGGGGATGACATGAAGGATCTGCGCACGGTGACGGATTTCGTGCACCAGTATCTTTATAACCAGGACGCCTCCATCGCGGAAGGGATCATCGGCTATGAACTGAAGAACCGGTTCAAGCTGAAGACCAATATCCTCCGTTCCCTTTCCGACGAGTATCGCATGGTGAGCCGCAAACACCAGGCCGGGCTGAAAGCCAGGATGCGCAAGGTGGAAACCACGCTGCCGCTGTGGTACGAGCCGACCGAGGCGGGAGGGCTGCGGTTCCTCCCTGGTGTGCTGGCCGACCATCTGTCAGAGGAGCAACTGGTATTCTACGCCGCTGAACAGCATTACCGCTATGAGGGCGGCGTGTACCGCGAGATGTCGGAGATGCAGGCTCAGAAGATCGCCCGCGATAAGATGATCCCCCACGAGTGCAAAATGTCACAGATCACGGATGCGGAGAAGCAGTGGCGGCTGAACATCCAGCGCAGCATCCATGAACTCAACGCCAATCCATACATCATCAACCTAAAAAACGGGCTGTGCAATGTACTGGAGAATACGCTGATCCCGCATACGCCAGAGTACTACAGCACAGTGCAGCTGAACGTCAGCTATAATCCGGACGCGAAATGTCCGCGGTTTCTCCAGTACCTCGATGAGGTCATTAACGTCGATCAGATCCCGCTGATCCAGGAGATGATGGGCTATTTTCTCGTCCCCGTGACCCGTGGACAGAAATGCTTCGTCATTGTGGGCGAAGGCGGCGCGGGCAAAAGCCAACTGCTCCTGGTACTGAACGATATTCTCTTGGGCAAGGAGAATGTCAGCAACGTGTCCTGGCAGGCGCTGAACGAACGATTCAAGACGGCGGAGCTTTTCGGCAAGCTGGCGAATATCTTCGCCGACCTGCCTACGAAAAACATCGATGACAACGGCATCTTCAAGGCGCTTGTCGGCGAGGATTACCTGACCGTGGAGAAGAAGAACCGGAATCCTTTCTCCTTCCAGTCCACCGCCCGGCTACTGTTCTCCTGCAACAATATCCCCCGCAATTACGGCGACCGCTCCGAGGGCTTCTACCGCAGGCTCATTATCATCCGCTTCGATCACGCTGTGCCGGAGGAGAAAAAGGATGTTGACCTGCTGGACAAGTTCCGCGCTGAGGCCGACGGCATCTTTCTCTTTGCCCTGGAAGGGCTGATGCGCAATCATTATCGTTTCTCCGAGACGGAGGCGAACAGGGCCGAGCTCCAGCAGTACCGCGAGGACAGTGATTCGGTGCTTTCCTTCGTCAAGGATTGTTGCCTCACCGGGGATGACAGCTGTGTCTGCGGATCAACGGAGCTGTTCAACGCCTATAAGACGTATTGCGAGGAATCCGGAATGAAGCCCTATTCGCAGAAGAAGTTTGTGCAGCAGGTGCTGCTCAACTGTCCCGGCGCTGAAAAAGCCGTCGATAAAACTGGCCGCAGGAGGATCATCCGTCATGTCAAACTGGGCGAGCTCCTTGCGTAATAATTGCGTCAATGACCTGGAAGCCCTTATTTCAGGGGCTTTCCAGCGCCATCGCCGGAGCCATTTGACGCGATTGACGTCAAAAACCCTATTTCTTTATATATTACTTTTTCCACACGTAAATTCCTTCATTTTTCACTTTAATTTTCGTGAAAATGCAAATTCAGATGTCAAAGCGTCAGAAGCCTTGAAAACAGGGACTTTTTGCTTGACGGATAGCCTTCTCCGAACCCGTCAAGCGGCAGGCGGCGCTGTTGATACCGTGTGGAGAGGGTGCTCGGGAGGAGGTGAAAATATGCGTGAAGCGGACATCGTGAGAGCCATTTTGACGCATCTGCGGTCTCTGGACGGCTGCTTCTGTTGGAAAGAGCACGGTGGCCCCTACGGCACAAACGGCGTTCCCGACATCATTTGCTGCTACCACGGCCGGTTCGTCGCCTTTGAGGTCAAGACCGATACCGGAAAGGCCACAAAGCTGCAGGAGGCGGTCATTCGGAAGATCAACCGCGCCGACGGATGCGCCGTCATCGTCCGATCCGTGGAAGACGTTAAAGCCGCGCTGGCGGCCATCACTGAACGCTGAAAAATGAACCATTGAAACGCTGCGCCTTTGAACATCACATTTCGGAGGTAAAGCGATGGACCCATATCAGGCTCTTGCAAACGCCATAATCGAGCAGGCTGTGAAGGATTACCGTATGACGAATGATCCCGATGAACTGGCTGAACTGGTGAGGTTCTTTCATTCCCCTTGGTACGGCGCGCTGACGGCCCTGGATCCGGAGCTCCTCATCTCGCAACTGCGGAAGGAGAAGAAATCATATGACAGCTAAGGAGTATCTCGGACAGGCCTATCGTCTCGATCAGCGTATCACCAGCAAACTTCAGCAGATTGACAGTCTGCGCTCCCTGACTCGAAAGGTAACCGCTTCCTATGATGGCGAGGTGGTGTCGCGTACCCGCAATGTTCATTCTCTGGAGGATGCGATAATACGGCTGATGGAGGCTGAGGAAGAAATCAATCGGCAGGTCGATGAACTGATTCATCTGAAGATCGATATCGGTGAAACCATCAATAAGGTTCGTAATGAGAGCTATCGTCTGATTCTTGAGAAGCGCTACCTCTGCTTCTTGCCCTGGGATCAGATCGCATCGGAAATGCATTACAGCCGCCGTTGGGTGTTGAACAAGCATGAGCGCTCTCTTGAGGTGGTAGATAGGCTGCTTGCTGAAAAGGAGGACTTAGCGTGAGCTATCGGGAAGCGATTGAGGACGGAATTCCGATCAAAAGCAGCGCAGGACATTTCTCACAGGGGGGTTACTATCCACCCTGCCACTACTGCGGTCAGCCGGTTTACTCTTGGGCGTATCAGCGCGGGGTAAAGTACACGTGTCCCGAATGCCGGGAGACAGTCATTCGTCTGAAACGTGAGGATACGACGGAAATCGCCACAAATGATAAGCTGAAGAGATTAAATCACGCCATCAAGAGAGTTTCTGCCATAACGGACATCAAACTATACGAGAAGGCTATCGCGTTTATTCGGAATCACATAGACAGACCAGGCTGGTTTCAGAGTACGGAAGAGATAATGGTTGCCATGGAACTCATTCGATGTCATGTGAAAGCGCATCATCAGGTCAAGGTATACGAATATCGTGTTGATTTTGTTCTGGAGGATATGAAGGTTATCCTGGAAATCGATGGCCCTATCTACCACGGAAAGGACAAAGAGCGGTATCAGCAGATTCGTGATGACGCGATTCAGCGGAAATTTGGTGAAGGATGGGAAGTAATCAGAATCAAAACAGATTGCATCAACATGAACATTACAAAGCTGCTGCCCGGTATCAGAGCTGTTTTGGAAAAACGGAAAAAGAATGCACACCAGTTCACATGAGTTCACTTGTGTACGGATTTGACATCTGTTAGACTCAAGATGTGGCAAAAGGCCACAGCGACAAGCAAACCGGCCTCCGTGGGCACAGCGCTCGCGGGGGCTTTCCTTATGCCCGGAGGTGACGGTGATGCCCTACAGAAAAGTTGGTGCGCTGGAAGCCTGCTGGTACATGATCCGCTGGAAGATGAAGGAGGCGCTGCGCATGCCGAGACTGCCTGATCACCCCTGTGTCCATCCCGGCTGCCCACGGCTGGTGCCGCGAGGCAGGAAGTATTGTGACGCGCATGCCAGCTTGCATCCGGAGGATACACGGTCGGCCGGTCAGCGCGGTTACAACCGGCGATGGCAGAAGGCGTCGAAGGCTTACCTGCATCGGCATCCGCTGTGCGCTGAGTGCCAGCGGCATGGCAGGTATGTTGCCGCGACGGTCGTTGACCACATCGTCCCGCATCGTGGCGATCCGAAACTCTTCTGGGACGAGAGCAACTGGCAGCCGCTGTGCAAGGCCTGCCACGATCACAAAACCGGTACCGCGGATAGGAATCCTCTGTATCACTACTGACGCGATGACCCTCTGGGGCGGGTCAAATCTCCACGATTCTTTTTCCTGGAGACCGTCGGCCCCTGCCACGCAGAAAATTTTCAATTCAAACAGGGTATTAACCAGAAAAGAAAAAGAGGAGCCACATTTTCACGTGCCCCCTCAGTCGCCGGTTAAGCTGCAAAAACCTTCTTTGCGAGCCACACCAGACCAAGAGCACCGCCAACTCCGAGCATGGCCAGCCCGATGTCTGCAGCCAGTACCTTACGCTTTCCAAGTGCCTTATCAACGGGCGACAGGTTCTTATCCTCGTTGATCACCTTGTAATCGCCTGCGTTATCTTTGATGGCGCTGATGACACCCCGACCTGTATCCAGAGCAAGTCCGGTGAACTGGTCGCGGTATTTCTCATCTATAGTCTGACTGCCGGGCTTCCGGGAGACGTCATGGCTATCGGTAGGGACAACTGCGTTATTTACGCGGGAAGAATTCGCTTTATTGCTCATAGTGTGTTCCTTTCTGCTCAGTGAGCGCGTCGATTTTGAGGAATTGATCAAGGGAACCATAGCGGGTGCGGATGGCGCAGAGTTCTTCCACTGTGGAAATCTCCAACTCTGCCGCCCGGTACAAATCGTCTACAGTGACCGGTTTCCCATCGGAACCGGTGATCTGCTCCTTCTTTGGGATTATCTCATATGGCAGATCGTCCGGCTGATAGCATTCGAAGGCTTCTTCTACATGGTAAGCGTGCATCAGGTCGTCGATATCGATCCAAGCACGTGCGTTGAAAAGGAACAGCCTGCATGCCCGGAGCTGATCAAGGAAGTCACATGCGGAGCGCAGCAGTTTCTGGAACTGGTCTCGCCACCGCTTGTTGGTGATATCGTCCAGCGATTCGAAGCTCCGAATCACGGGAGAAGGGATAGTTCCGTATAGCTCCATCCACTTCTCCGGCCCCAGATACTTTTCCAAGAACCTGCTCGTGTTTGAGACAGTAAACCGGAAACCGTTGGAAGAGGCTTCAAGCTGGAAGTATTCGGATAACTCAGGGGTATCGAAGCCGAAGCCCTCCCCGTAGACCTCTAACCGTCCATGATCGTTTACCGCATCGAACCGCGATATGTAGTTACGGGTATCGTTGCACATGCTGTGTACGTATCTGGCTCTCCGATCAGTATACTCCTTCAGCTTGGCGATCTCGTTCAGCAGTTCCGGGTCCTCGCACGGTTTCACACCTTCATACTTTTGGTGAAAGTAACCGTTACTATACAGGCGATTCCAGTCCTCGCCGATCTGGACCTCGATGTCATACTGACCATTGTCATCTCTGGAAATGCGATACAGCGGACCGTCTTTGTCCTTTTCCCGAATGATCATCTCGCTGTGATAATCATAACGGTCGGGACGGTAGCGGTCATGCAGGGATAGGTCCGAATCATCTCCCGCTACGCAGTAAGGCAGGACTTCCACGGATACCTCTTCGTATGCTGTCGAGTCGAGTGGGATGTAAACTGCACGTTCTTCGTTCTTCCTGTCTCCCCGCAAGATGTTGAGCTGTGGAAAGCCGTGAGTCGCAAGGATGTCATCAAGATCCTTAACTGAAGCTCCATCGTGAAGCGCCTGAATGATCACCAGATCTCTTAGGTTGTTCGGGTTCAGCGGTGTCATAGGGTACAGGTTCAATGCCAGCGCAGTTTCGCTTTCGCTCAGCTGGAGCGCAAAGCAGAGTGCGATGATGAGGTCTCGCTTCCGGGTTCCCTGAGACCCGTTGATGATCTTTGTGAGCGTGCTGGCATCAATTCCGATCATATCGGCCAACGTAGAACGGTTGAAGCTCCTCGCTTCGCCTGCGTAATGCTCCTCGCGGCACTCATGGATTTTCTCATCAATGAAGGTTGAGAAGCTTTCGTACTGTGACTCTTTCTTCGCTGATGCGATCAGCTTGGAGTAGTCATAGGTGGGTTGCTGAATTTGTTTCATGGGTTAACTCCTTTCAGAGGGATTGGTGTGATCACATGCCTTATTATACTCATTCCAAAGCAAATGTAAATCAAAATTCGGGTAATAACTACCCGAATTTTATAAGAGAGGTTTTTTATGGCAAAAGACGGCACCAACAGAGGCGGACGGCGGGTCCGCGCCGGGCATAAACCGGATGATTTATCCGAGAAAATACAGAAAGGCGCCGCTGCCCAGGTCATGGATTTCTCCGGGACGGAGCTGGAGGGTATGAACGATTACGGTGCCATTGCCGATCTCCCTGGCGCGGATATTCCGCAGCCGGACAGCTATCTTTCTGCTCAGCAGCGGGATGGTGAGCCGCTTGGCGCGGACATCATCTACACCGAGACCATGAAGTGGCTGAAGGAGCGCGGCTGTGACCGACTGGTCAACCACCGCCTGGTGGAGAGCTACAGCGAGGCATTTGCCCGCTACATCCAATGCTCCGAGGCGGTCAGCAAGTTCGGCCTGCTTGGCAAGCATCCCACCACCAACGCGCCAATTGCCAGTCCCTTCGTGCAGATGGCGCTTTCCTTCCAGAAGCAGGCCAATCTGCTCTGGTATGAGATTTTTGATGTCGTAAAGCAAAACAGCACCACGGCCTATGAGGGCAGCCCTCAGGATGACGCCATGGAGAAACTATTGAGAGCGAGGAGCAAGAGAAAATGATCGAGAAAGTGAATCCTTCCCATCCCGACAAGCTGGCGGATCGCATCGCCGGCGCGCTGGTGGAGTACGCCTATTCCGTACAGGCTGATCCCCGTATCGCCGTGGAAGTCCTCATTGGGCATCGCGTCTGCCACATCATTGCGGAAACCTCCGTACATATCCCGGCCACCTTCGTACAGGATACCGTGACCCGCATCGCCGGTGAAGGCGTGGTCATGGACTACTGCGAGGTAGCGCAGGATGAGCATCTGGCTGCAAATCAGGCGGAGGGCGTCCGCTGCGGAGACAACGGCATCTTCAAGGGCGTGCCGCTGACGGAGGAGCAGAAAAAGCTCTCCGCCATCGCCCATGCCATCTATGCAAAACATCCCTGTGACGGCAAGTACATTCTGGACGGCGACCGACTGATTATCTGCCAGAGCAACGCCTCTGCCGCTGACCTCGCCACAGAGTACCCCGGCGCGGAGATCAATCCGCTGGGCGAATGGACAGGCGGCACGAATGTGGATACCGGCGCGACCAACCGTAAGCTGGGCAGCGACATGGCGGACAGCGTGACGGGCGGCGGCCTGCATGGCAAAGACCTGTCCAAGGCGGACGTGTCCGTCAATATCCACGCTTTCCTGAAAGCCCAGCGCACCGGAGAGCCTGTGGCGCTGTGCTGCGCCATTGGCGATGATGCCGTGGACGGCCTGCCCTACAGCGAGATCGTGGAAGAAGCTCGCCAGTTCATATCGGCCATCGGCGGATTTGAGCGATTCGCCGAGTGGGGACTGTTCTGAGGTAAGTATATGAGCAGAATCGCAACGAACGAAATGACTCAGGTGCCGATTGATCGCCTGATTCCCTACATTAATAACGCCCGTACCCACAGCCCGGAGCAGATCAGAAAGCTCCGGGCTTCTTTGCGGGAATTTGGCTTTGTCAATCCCGTGCTTATCGACCGCGACTATAACGTCATCGCCGGGCATGGACGCCTTGCCGCCGCGCGGGAGGAAGGCTTCACCGAAATCCCCTGCGTATATGTGGATCACCTGACCGAGGCGCAGAAGAAAGCGTACATTCTGGCCGACAACCGCATGGCCATGGACGCAGGCTGGGATGAAGACCTGCTGCGAGTAGAACTGGAATCCCTGCAGGAGATGGCCTACGACCTTTCCTTCACCGGCTTTGATGAAAAAGAGCTGGCGGCCATGATGGGCGGAACTGAAAAGGAAACACAGGATGACTATTTCGACCTGACCGCCGCGCTGGAGAAAGCGACATTTGTGGAACCCGGCGATCTGTGGACTGTGGGCCGGCACAAGCTGCTCTGCGGAGACGCCACCAAGGCGGAAGACGTGCAGAGACTCATGGGCGGCAAACGCGCCAATCTCATCGTGACGGACCCGCCGTATGGAGTCTCCTTCAAGAGCGCCAGCGGACTGACCATCCAGAACGACAGCATCAAGGATGAAGAGTTCTACAGTTTCCTGCTGCTGGCGCTGAAGAATATGGCGGACGCTCTGGAAAAGGGTGGCGCGGCGTATGTGTTCCATGCGGACACCGAAGGGTTGAACTTCCGCCGTGCATTTGTGGACGCGGGATTCCATCTTGCCGGGTGCTGCATCTGGGTGAAGGACAGCCTGGTGCTGGGCCGCAGTGATTATCAGTGGCAGCATGAGCCTGTGCTGTACGGGTTTTTGCAGAACGGAAAGCATCCCTGGTACTCTGACAGAAAGCAGACCACCATCTGGAATTTCGCCAAGCCCAAGCGCAATGAGAATCATCCGACGAGCAAGCCGCTGGATCTGATGGCCTATCCCATCGCGAACAGCAGCCAGGAGAACAGCATCGTGCTGGACACCTTCGGCGGCAGCGGCTCCACCATGATGGCCTGTGAGCAGACCAATCGCATCTGCTATATGTCCGAGCTGGATCCCAAGTATGCCTCCGTCATCCTTCGCCGCTATGTGGAGGATTTCGGCAACGCGGATCAGGTATCCGTGGAGCGTGATGGAAAGACGCTGGCCTATGCCGACCTTGTGAAAGAGGTGGAAAGCCGTGCGTGAAAACAGGCAGCTGACCCTCGGCAGCCTCTTTGACGGTTCCGGGGGGTTTCCGTTGGGCGGTACCCTTGCGGGTATCGCTCCGCTGTGGGCGTCGGAGGTGGAGCCCTTCGCCATTCGCGTCACTACTATGCGCTTTCCCGGCATGAAACATTATGGCGATGTGTCCAAGCTGGACGGCGCGAAGCTGCCGCCTGTTGACATCGTCACATTCGGCAGTCCGTGCCAGGATATGTCCATAGCAGGCCGGCGGGCGGGGCTGGATGGCTCCCGTTCCAGCCTCTTCCATGAAGCCATCCGAATCATCAGGGAAATGAGGTGCGCCACCAATGGCGAATATCCACGCTACATTGTCTGGGAGAACGTCCCCGGCGCGTTCAGCAGCAACGGCGGCGCTGACTTCCGCTCCGTCCTCGAAGAGGTCTGCCGGGTCAAGGACAGTGAAGCTTCTGTCCCTCTGCCTGACAAATGGGAATCCGCGGGACAAATCCTGGGAGAAAATTACTCCCTCGCATGGCGGGTATTTGACGCTCAGTACTGGGGAGTGCCCCAGAGAAGAAAACGCATCTACCTTGTCGCAGATTTTGCTGGTCAGCGTGCCCCGGACGTACTATTTAAGTCCGACGGCCTGTCTGGGTATTCTGCGGAGAGCATCGGCGCGTGGCAAAGAACTGCCTGCCGTGCTGAGGACGGCGCTGGAGCGGCAGGCGGCGGCCTGACCTGGTGCATCAATCCCCAGGGCTCCAGCGGCGTTTCCGTGACGGAGGATCAGACTGGCACACTGGTGGCGCAGGATCACGGGCATCATCCCGCCATCCTGCAGAGCGCCGGTTTCTGTACTGAGCACAGCGCCAAAGCTCACGGCATCGGGTATGAGGAGGAAACGTCTCCCACACTCCGCGCAGGTGTCGTTCCTGCTGCCATGATGTTTGACAATCACGCCCAGGAGGCGCGGTATGATGGGCCGCTGGACGGCAGTCCTACGGTAACAGCGCGATACAGCACAGGCGGCAACAATCAGCCGCTGGTGGTGGATGCTGATCCCGTGACGCTGAAGATCCGCTGCGGCAAAGACGGCGGTGGCAAAGGGCCTTTGGCGCAGGTGAACAAATCTGCCACCCTGGCAACAAACAACGACCAGACGCTGTTCCAGCCTGTCGACTTTGACCGCTACAATGGGAATCTGACCGGCGATATCGCGCAGACGCTCAACGCCTGCGCCGGCACCAGTGGAGACAATCAGCCCATGGTGTTCGAGCCGGAGTGCAAAGCCTACGGGGTATGCGCCAAAAGCTCTCATGCCATGCTGTCGGATAATCCGAAGGCCGGCTTCTATGAGGCGAAGACCAGCCGGACGCTGGATCAGAGCGGCGGGAACGCTGTCACCTCCAACCAGGGCGGCATTTGCGTTCTGTCTCCCGATCCCGCCTACGCCCTGCAGGGCAGCATGATCGGTCGTGAGGAGAAGAACGGCCCGCAGGGTGACGGCGTCAACGAGGATGTATCTTTCACCCTCAACACCTGTGATAAGCACGCCGTGGCGCAGCCGACCTACGCCGCGACTGTCGGCGGTTTCATGAGCGCCAGCGAGGAGAAAGCGCAGACGCTGATGGCAAGGGATTATAAAGATCCGCAGATCATCAACGCGCCGGGCGAAGAACCCATGTATATCGTGCGCAGGCTGACACCCATCGAATGCGCACGGCTCCAGGGCTTTCCCGACTGGTGGTGCGCTGACCTGGGTACGGAGAATCCCTCCGAAGAGGCAATCGCTTTCTGGGCGGAGGTGTTCGAGACACACAGGCGCATCAACAATCCGGACGGCAAGCCCAAGACCAGAAATCAGATCGTGAAGTGGCTCCGGCATCCGCACACGGATTCGGCCGAGTATAAGCTGTGGGGCAACGGCGTTTGTCTCAATAATGTATATTTCGTTCTCTCCGGCATCGCCTGGGCGGACACATTGCCCGAGTGACATTGTGCATATCGTAGAACCCGCATTTGTTCGCCGAAATGTATCAATTCAGGCGTGGACTTTTGAGCCGAAAAGAGTGATTAATGGTCATGCCGAAAGGCAAACAAAACAAGGAGGCATGAGCCATGAGGATTCATTACAACGTCACAGGAGCCGAGCGCAAGCGGCTGGTCAACGCCATCGTCGACACCATCGGAGCCAAGGCCAATTACAAGGGAATGCCCAGCGCGGCCTACGAGATCGACTACTTTACCGTCACAAAGGACGGCACGCTGGAATTCAGCGACCGCTCTGACACCGAGGAGGTGGAGATGGTGATCATGGCGCTGGAGGCGGCCGGTTTCGGCGGCATCGGTGAAACGGTCGAGGAGCCGGAGGAAGCCCAGGAAACGTCCAAAGAGGGTGGCACGAAGCCCACGGAGCGCCAGAGCAGCGACGCCGTTGAACTGACGGTCACCCTGCCGATGACGCGCCATACCGGCATGACCATTCGCAATCTCACCAACCTGATCTACACCCGCGCGGGACTACTCAACAAGGCGCTCGGCACCGCATTCCGGATGGACGAAGGTCTGGTGAAAGCGCTGCAGGATGACGCCTGCGTGCTGACCCTTGACCGCCTTTTCGAGACGGTGGAAGCCTACGAAAACAGGTACGGTAAGGCTGCGAATGGGATCATCATTGAGCCTGACAAGCTGACTTTCAGCACCCTGCCGGAAACGGATGACCCCGCAGTTCTTCGCACATTCACCACCCTCTGCGCCATGATGAACAAACAGGCGCTGACCCAGCGGCGCATCCAGGCGAAAGAGATCACCGAAGAGAACGAAAAATACGCCATGCGCGTCTGGCTCCTCCGCCTGGGCATGAACGGCCCGGAGTACAAGGAGGAGCGCAGAATCCTGATGCGCAGCCTTTCCGGCCACTGCGCCTTCCGCACTGAGGAAGACAAGGCGCGCTGGACGCAGCGGCAGAACGAAAAGCGCGACGACCTGCGGGCTGCAAAGCAGGCCGATACCGCCATGGAGGTGACCAGCGATGAAGTATCCGAATAAGGAAATCATCGATGCCCTCCGCAGGGCTTATCCAGCCGGCTGCACGGTGGAACTGGTGCGGATGGATGACCCGCAGGCTCCGCCGCCCGGCACGCTCGGAAAAGTGGTGGCAGTGGATGATATCGGAACGATTCATGTGGCGTGGCGCACTGGCAGCGGCCTGGGCGTCGCCTACGGGCAGGACAGCTGCAGGAGGGTCGATCATGACTGAGAGAGTGCGTGAACAGATCCTCGCTATCCGCGATACGGGACTGACCAACATGTTTGATCTGCCCATGGTACAGCGGCTGGCGTATGACCGGGGATATTACGAGCTGGTCTGCTGGCTGGAGGAGCATCGGAAAGAATACGCGCATTTCATCCTGACGGGTGAAGTGGAAATGGAGAATGACAATGGCTGAGATCAGAGTGCTGCTGGTGGAGCCAGGTGATAAGCCCAGGCTTGTAACGGTGGAACATACGCTTGAAAACCTGCAGGCGCTGGTCGGCGGGTATATCCAGGCGGTGTATCCCTGGGATGATCCGGTCGCTGTCATCTGCGATGATGACGGCATCGCCAACGGCAAGCCGCTCAACCGCCTGCTGACGGATGAGGATGGTAATCCCTATGATGTGCTGAAAGGGACGTTCTTCATTTGCGGGCTGGGTGAAGAGGACTTCGACAGCATCAGCGATGAACTGGCGGAGAAATATGCGGAGCGCTTCAGCTGGCCGGAGATGTTCACCCGCACCGTGGACGGGCATGTGGTCTGGATCAGGCTGGAACCCGGCGTGACACCCAAAATCCTGTGCTGAAAACGTCCGGGAAAGTTATCCGTTTTGTATCAATATATCGGCCTCATGGGCGTGGACTTATCTCCGGATAGACGGTAATGTACGTACTGCCGAAGGGCACACAGACCTACGAAAAAACGAGGAGGACGCCACCATGAAGAGAGCCGAGCGCAACGAATACAATTACATCCGCAGATACGAAAAGCAGTTTGAACTGAGCTACGGAACGACCCTGACCATCAGGACGGACGGCAGCGCGGAATACAAGCACGCGCTGCACGACCTCTACACCAGCTGGGGATTCCACCCCGCCGGCCTCCGGGTCGACAGCCGGATGTACGATGACAGGGAACGCATCATTTACATCTACGGCCTGACCTATGACCTTCACGGCGAGGCGCGGCCCTGGACGGACCTTTATACCGAGGAGGAAAAAGCGCGGTACGCCGCCGCGCTGGACTGATCGGCGGTCGGAACGGATGGAGGAAAAAGGCTGGGAAACCGGCCTCTTTCCTCTGTCCGTCCCTGAAAGAGTTATCAGTTTTGTATCAATTTATCTGCCTCACAGGCGTGGACTTATTCCTCAAAAGACGGTAATGTACGTACTGCAAGGAGCGCAGAAACCCTTGCAAAACAAAGAAAAACCAGAGGGACAAGACCATGACAAACCTTGAAAAGAATGCCCGCACCTACCGCCTGCCGGAGACCAGCACCCCTGAGAACATCGCCTGCGGCTGGAGCTGTACCGCCAACTTCGGCAGCCGCTTCCTGGTGGCCGGATACTACTACAGCCACAACGAGCCCTGCTGGTACGGCGCGGTGTACGAGCACACCAGCAGCGACCTTTCCTGCGAGGGCGAGATCAGGCTGATCGCGGTGAGCGAAGAGCGGTTTGAAGACAACGGCCACGCCCTTGCCTGGGCCATGGCGCAGTGAGGAGGACAAAACGATGCTGAGCAAAGAGAACGCGGTTTTCATGGAAATGTACCGGATGGGCCATGAGTGGGAAAAGGCCCGCGAGGAGCGTAGAGCCCGCAAGCAGGAGATCATCGACACCAAGGGCTGGGACAGCGAGGAGCTGAAAGCCTGGTACGCTGAGGACGAGGCTGCGAAGTTCCCTTTCAGCCAGGGAACGAACAAAGCCTACCGCGCCTGGGCGTCCAGCGTTGGCCGCCAGGAGGACGAGATCGAGATGGACGATTTCCTCTGGGAACGCGAGGTGGCGGACTTTGTGGACATCCTGCGCAAAGCGGGATTCACCACCTTCGTCTATACCAACCAGAGCACGGCGGTGATGGAGAACCTCCACCAATTCGCCGCGCAGGGCTGCCGGATGGAGGGCCTCTGCACGATCACCCGCAGGGAGAACCGCTGGGGCGACGAGGAGCCGGTCGATGTCATGGGCGTCCGCTTCAGCCTGGGCTGAAAAGACACAATTTGTTATCAATATATCTTCCGCACAGGCGTGGACTTTATGCCGAAAAGACGGTAATGTACGTACTGCCGAAGGGCAAAGAACACAACGAAAGCGGAGGAAAACACCATGACGAACGCATACAGCCTGAGAGAGCATTTCACCCTAGGGAACTACAACACCACCATCACCCGAGCGGAATTCGAGCATAGCTTCACGAAGACGAAGGAAAACGTGACCGTCACCTTCAACGGCTGGGACGGCAAGAGCTACGATGGCGAAAGCCGCAGCGCGCGGGTGCTGCGCAGCAACATCCCCGGATACGAGGATGTCCGATTCATCAAGGTAGGCAAGAGCATCCATTACCTCATGGAAGAAACGCTGAGCATCGAAAAAGCCACCGGCGCGATATACCCCGAAGCCAGCTGGCTGGTGGATGTGGAAAGGGCATGAGGAGGCGCGACGCATGGCAAAGAAGCAAAACGGCGTCATCGGTGTGCCGGACGCAAAGGACAAGAGCAAATACACCGCCTGCCAATATGAACTCATCTGCAACAAGACCCGGAGCCGGAAATACGGTTTGAACGGCGGGAAGATCGTTCAGCTGACGATCGGGGTGAACGGAGCGGTCACTGCCAGCTATGACAGAGGCTGGATCATGCAGCCGCAGGACGAACCTTCGCAGCTTGCCCTCTGCATCCTGCTTTACAGCGAAAACTGACCATCATATTTGCCGGGAACAGCCCAGGAGGGCTGTATCTCGTACAGAAGGACCGCGAAGGTCTTATTTTTATGCCCATGGAGGTGAGACACACGAAAAAGCTGAAACGCTACAGGCCGACTCGTTTCAAGGCGAAGGACAGCCGCTACGATGAGGACGCGGCAGATTTCGCCGTGGCATTTATCGAGAATCTGTGCCACACGAAGGGCACCTGGGCGGGGAAACCGTTCCTGCTGCTGGACTGGCAGGAGCAGATTATCCGCGATCTGTTCGGCATTCTGAAGCCCAACGGATACCGGCAGTTCAATACAGCCTACGTGGAGATCCCAAAGAAGAACGGAAAGAGCGAGCTGGCGGCGGCCATCGCTCTTTTGCTTTGCTGCGGGGACGGCGAGGAACGCGCCGAGGTCTACGGCTGTGCTGCCGACCGTCAGCAGGCCAGCATTGTGTTCGAGGTGGCTGCCGACATGGTGCGGATGTGTCCCGCGCTCAGCAAGCGTGTGAAGATCCTCGCCTCCCAGAAGCGCATCATATATGCGCCGACCAACAGCTTCTATCAGGTGCTGTCGGCGGAGGCCTATTCCAAGCACGGCTTCAATATCCATGGCGTGGTTTTTGACGAGCTGCACACGCAGCCCAATCGGAAGCTCTTTGATGTCATGACAAAGGGCTCCGGCGACGCCCGTATGCAGCCGCTGTATTTTCTGATAACCACAGCCGGGACGGATCTGCTATGAGACCCATCAGAAAGCCATGGACATCCTGGAAGGTCGGAAGATCGATCCTACTTTCTATCCTGTCATCTACGGCGCTGGCGATACGGAAGACTGGACGGATCCGAAGGTGTGGAAGAAGGCCAATCCCTCCCTGGGCGAAACAATCGGCATGGATAAGGTTATTGCCGCCTGCGAATCCGCTCGGCAGAATCCCGGCGAAGAGAACAGCTTTCGCCAGCTCCGCCTGAACCAGTGGGTCAAACAGGCGGTGCGCTGGATGCCCATGGAGAAATGGGATGCCTGCGCGGCGCATATAAACGAAGACGATCTGGAAGGCCGCGTCTGTTACGGCGGGCTGGACTTGTCTTCCACTACGGACATCACGGCCTTTGTGCTGGTATTCCCGCCCACAGATGACGATGATCGCTACATCCTGCTTCCTTATTTCTGGGTACCGGAGGATACGCTGGAGCTGCGCGTCCGACGCGACCACGTACCCTATGACCTGTGGGAGCGGCAGGGAAAGCTGTTCACCACGGAAGGTAACGTGGTTCATTACGGCTATATCGAGCAGTTCATTGAGCGGCTGGGTGAACGATTCAATATCCGGGAAATCGCCTTTGACCGCTGGGGCGCGGTGCAGATGGTGCAGAACCTTGAGGGCATGGGCTTCACGGTCGTACCCTTCGGTCAGGGATTCAAGGACATGAGCCCGCCCACGAAGGAACTGATGACACTGGTTCTTGGAAAGCGCATCGCCCACGGCGGGCACCCTGTGCTGCGCTGGATGATGGATAACATTTATATACGCACGGATCCAGCCGGCAACATCAAAGCGGACAAGGAAAAGAGCACCGAGAAGATAGACGGCGCAATTGCCGCCATCATGGGACTGGACCGCGCCATACGGTGCGGCAACGACAGCCGCGAGAGTGTGTACAACGACCGCGGCATTCTGTTTTTATGACGGAGGGATGATTCATGGGAAAACTGACAGGTCTGTTCCATATCAGGGACAAGCCCCAGAACCGCACGGTTGGCAGCGGCTACGCCTTTTACATGGGTGGCAGTACATCCGGAAAGGTTGTGACGGAACGCTCCGCTATGCAGATGACGGCGGTGTATTCCTGCGTGCGGATTCTCGCGGAGGCCATCGCCGGCCTGCCGCTGCATCTGTACCGGTATCGGGATGACGGCGGCAAGGAAAAGGCTATCGATCATCCGCTGTACCTGCTGCTGCACGATGAGCCGAATCCGGAGATGAGCTCTTTCGTCTTCCGGGAAACGCTCATGACACACCTGCTCCTGTGGGGCAACGCCTACGCGCAGATCATCCGCAACGGGAAAGGTGAAGTAGTGGCCCTGTATCCCCTGATGCCCAACAAAATGTCGGTGGATCGGGATTCGGACGGGCATCTGTACTACACCTATCAGCGGAGCAATGAAGAAGCGCTGATAGCCGAAGGCACGAAGGTCGTCCTGTCTCCGAAGGATGTGTTGCACATCCCCGGCCTGGGCTTCGACGGGCTTGTGGGCTACAGCCCCATCGCCATGGCCAAGAACGCCATCGGCCTTGCCATCGCCACGGAAGAATATGGCTCCAAGTTCTTCGCCAACGGCGCAACACCCAGCGGCATCCTGGAATATCCGGGTACGGTAAAGGATCCGGAGAAAGTCAGGGACAGCTGGACAAGGGGCTTTTCCGGCAGCGGCAATGCCCACAAGGTGGCTGTGCTGGAGGAGGGCATGAAGTACACGCCCATCTCCATCTCACCTGAACAGGCGCAGTTCCTGGAAACCAGAAAGTTTCAGATTAACGAAATAGCCCGCATTTTCCGGGTTCCTCCCCATATGGTGGGTGACCTGGACAAATCGAGCTTTTCCAATATAGAGCAGCAGTCTCTGGAATTCGTGAAATACACCCTTGACCCCTGGGTGGTGCGCTGGGAGCAGTCCATACAGCGCACGCTCCTGCAGGATGAGGAGAAGCCACGGTATTTCGTGAAGTTCAATCTGGAAGGACTGCTGCGCGGCGATTATCAGAGCCGCATGAACGGTTACGCCACGGCGAGGCAGAACGGGTGGATGTCGGCCAATGACATCCGGGAACTGGAAAACCTCGACCGTATTCCGCCCGAGAGCGGAGGCGACCTGTATCTCATCAACGGCAACATGCTCCCGCTCGACAGGGCGGGTGCTTTTGCGAATACGACGGAAAAGGAGGAAACCGATTCTGATGAAAGCACAGAAGAAGTTCTGGCAGTGGAAGAATCAGGCGGACGGCGAAGAGGCCGCTGAGCGGGTGCTGGAACTGTACGGCACCATAGCGGAGGAAAGCTGGTTTGACGATGATGTCACCCCGGCTATGTTCCGGGATGAGCTGTTTTCCGACACGGGAGATGTGGTCATCTGGCTGAATTCGCCCGGCGGCGATTGTGTGGCCGCAAGCCAGATATACGCCATGCTCATGGATTATCCCGGCAATGTGACGGTCAAGATCGACGGCATCGCGGCATCAGCCGCCAGCGTGATCGCCATGGCAGGCACCACCGTGCTGATGGCGCCGACGGCCATGATGATGATCCATAATCCGGCCACGATCGCTATGGGCGACCATGAGGATATGCGCAAGGCCATCGAGATGCTGGACGAGGTGAAGGAAAGCATTATCAACGCCTATGAGATCCGGACCGGCCTCTCTCGGACCAGAATCTCCCACATGATGGACGCTACCACCTGGATGAACGCCAACAAGGCCATCGAGCTGGGCTTTGTGGACGATATTCTGAAGGATGAAAAGCTGAACGCGGATGTTCCCGCCTACGATTTTTCCAACAGTATGGTGGAGAGGACGCTCATCAACAAACTGACGGCAAAGGCCGCGCCGGTCAAACCGGACAGCCCGGAGGAAACGACACCGCTGGAAAAGCCGAAGCCGGAAGAAACCACTATTCCCCAGGGACGGCTCGTTGACGATCTCAAAGCCCGTCTCATGACCATCAAAAACTATATGTGACAGGAGGAAATGTCTATGACCATCGTTGAAATGCGCGAAAAGCGCGCCAAGCTCTGGGCCACCATGGAAGGTTTCCTGGACACCCATCGCAACGAGAAGGGTGTGCTGTCCGCCGAGGATGACGCCACCTATGCCGCCATGGAGAAGGATCTGGATGACCTGACCAACGAGATCCACCGCATGGAGCGGCGTGACGCCCGTGAGGCGGAGTTGTCCCGTCCTGTAAACCGTCCCCTGACTGAAAAGCCCGAGAAGAGCGCCGAGCCCGAAAAGACCGGCCGCGCTTCCAATGCTTACCGTGAGGATTTCGGCAGGCACCTGCGGGGCAAGATGCCCATCCACAATGTGCTGTCCGAGAGCACCGACGCGGACGGCGGCTATCTGGTGCCCACCGAGTTTGAGCATCAGATCGTCACCGAACTGGAGGAGTCCAATATCATCCGCTCTATCGCCAGGGTGATCACCACCCACCATGACCGGAAGATCCCTATTGCTGTGGGCCATTCTGTAGCTACCTAGACCGCTGAGAACGCGGCCTACACCGAGAGCAATCCCACCTTCGGCCAGAAGCAGATCGACGCCTTCAAGCTGACGGACTTGCTGCGTGTCAGCGTGGAGCTGCTGCAGGATGCCGAGTTCGATCTGGAGAGCTATATCAGCGCAGAGATCGCCCGCGCCTTCGGTGTGGCGGAGGAGCAGGCTTTCTGCGTGGGTACCGGCGCGAATCAGCCCACCGGCATCTTCACCGCCAACGGCGGCGCTGTGGGTGTGACTGCCGCAGCCGCCAGCACTGTGACCGCTGACGAGTTGATCAGTCTGATCTATGCTCTCAAGTCTCCCTATCGCAGGAACGCGAAGTTCCTGATGAACGACGCGACCGTGTCCGCCATCCGCAAGCTGAAGGACGGCAACGGCGTGTACCTGTGGCAGCCCGCCCTGCAGGCTGGTCAGCCTGACAAGCTGCTTGGCTTTGACCTGGTGACCTCTCCCTATGTGCCGACCATGGAGACCGGCGCGCTACCCATCGCCTTCGGTGATTTCAACAACTACTGGATCGGTGACCGCATGGGCCGCACGGTGCAGCGTCTGAATGAGCTCTACGCCACCAACGGTCAGATCGGCTTTGTGGCCACTGAGCGTGTTGATGGCAAGGTGATCCTGCCCGAGGGCATCCAGCTGCTTCAGATGAAGTGATGGAGGACCAGCCGATGAGCACAACTAAAAATTACACCGAACAGGGTGGCGATGTGACGCATATCGGCGGCAAGCTGGTGTTTGACGAGGGAGCCTCCGTCGAGGGGCTCCCTGGCTCCACGCCCGCCGAGAACCAGGCGGAAAGCGCAGCGACCACGGTTGCCGCGCTGAAAGAAGACTTCAACACGCTGCTTTCAAAACTGAAAGCGGCTGGGCTGATGACTGCGGATACAGAAGCCGAAACTGACGGCGAATAATGGAGGAGGCTGCCTAATGGCGCTGATTACCCTTGATGAAGCCAAAGCATACCTGCGGGTGGACACAGACGCGGATGATGCTCTGATCGGCAGCCTCCTTCTCTCCGCCGGGAGGCTGTGCGCCGATGTGGCGAGACTGACGGAGGCCGAATGGACTGATGTCGACGCTGCGCCTGCTGATGAGGACAGCATGGAAATCATATCTCTACGCGCCGCCCTGCGCGTTGCTGTCTATTACACCCTCGGCTACCTGTATGAGCATCGGGAGGAAGCGGATCACCACGGCTTGCTGCTCACTCTTCGCTCATTGCTGTTTGCCATACGGGAGGGACGGCCATGAGCAGGAACAATCGATATCCCAGCATGATGCGTGATCGCGTTGAATTCCTACATCGTGTGGTGATTGTCGCTCACGGCATTTCCACCGAACGCTGGCAGACTGCCTTTTCCTGCTGGTGCGCGGTGCATCCGCTGTCCGGCAGAGAATTCTGGGAAGCGGCCGCTATCAATCGGGAGAATGAGGTGCGGTTTACCATCCGCTATCGCACGGACGTATCCGCCGAGATGCGCATCCGGCTGAACGGCGTGGTCTACAACATCACCTCGATCATCGACAAAAACAACCGGCATGAGGCGCTGGAGATACTGGCAAGGACGGTGACGGCGGATGGCAAATGTGCGGATTGACGGACTGAAAGACCTGGGAACCAGAGTAAAAAACATGGGCCAGGAGGCCAGAGGCGCGGCCGGGCAGGCGCTGCGCAAAGGCGCGGAGATCATCCGCGAGGAGGCGCATACCCGTGCGCCGCGCAGCAAAAACGGTCACCCGGCCACCCAGGGGCGCACGTCAAAGCACCTGGCGGATCAGCTGACCAGCAGCGTCTCCGCCAGCAAATACACCGCCGGCGTCACAGTTGTCGGCGGCGTGAACGGCCCAAGCTATTACTGGAAATTCCTCGAATACGGCACAAAGCGCATCCGGGAGCGGGCTTTCATCCGTGAAAGCGCGGACGCCCGCGGCGAGGAGGCCATGGAGACCGTAAAGAAGGAAATCGAAAATCGGCTGGGCATCAAGTGAGGAGGACGCTATGGACGCATCGACCCTGGTAGACGAGCTACTGGCAAGCGATGAGCTGACACAGCTCTTGGCCACCGATCCGTATGGCAATCCGGCCATCTATCAGATCCTCTCCCCGGAGGCAGAGGTGTTCCCTCGGCTGGCTGTGTTTGAGGCAGATCGGGAATACACGCGCTTTGCGGATGACCAGCCGCTGGAGGAGGAGATCACCTTCCGCATTGACATCTATGCCCGGGAGAACCTGCTGCATCCGATCAACGCCGCGCTGCACAAAACCATGCGTCGGAACGGCTATCAGCGGTACGGGCAGGTACAGGATGATTACCTGCAGGACATGGACATTTACGTGAAGTCCGCCACCTATACCATCAAAGATCAGCTCCCGTTTCCGTGGGAGTGAGAAAGGAGTTCATGATGAGCAACAATTCCACTGTCAAGGCGCAGCGGCAGTCTCTGCGCAACATTCATTACGCCATCCTGACAAGCGATACGCCCGAGGGTGTGTCGTATGAAACGCCTGAACCGCTGGTCGGCGCAATTTCGGCCAGCATTTCGCCTACCACCAATCAGGAAAAGCTGTGGGCGGATGACGGTGTGTTCGACATCGCCTCCCAGCTGGGCGACATCACCCTGGAGCTGGAGCTGGCCGCCCTGCCTATGAAGGCGCAGGCTGTGCTGCTGGGCCACAAGTACGAAAAGGGCGTCATGACACAGAACGCCAGCGATGAAGCGCCGTATGTGGCCATTGGATTCATGAGTCAGCCCCAGCCTAATCAATTCCGCTGTGTATGGCTGTACAAGGGAAAGTTCCAGCTGGTTGAGGATGAGTATTCCACCAGCAACGATTCTCCCGCGTGGCGGCAGCCCAAGCTGACCGGCACCTTCGTGCAGCGGGATTACGACGGCAACTGGCAGATTTCCGCAGACACCAGCGACCCTGATTTCACGGGCGTGGACGCCTGGTTCAACGCCGTGTATGAAGCGGCAAAAACGACCGACACCAACGGGGAGGAATAAGATATGGCGCTGCATGACATCCGGGAAGTGCGTATTCCCATCGAACTGGACAAGCCCCGTACTCTGCTTTTCGACCTGAACGCTTTCGCCGAGCTGGAGGATAAATTCGGCTCCCTGGATCAGGCGTTTCACAAGATGCAGCAGGGTTCTGTGAAGGCCACCCGCACGCTGCTGTGGGCGGGACTTCTGCATGAGGATGAAAAGCTGACCGAGCGCCAGGTGGGCGCGATGATTTCCCTCACCAATGTGGAGACCGTTATGGAGCAGATCACCGAGGCACTGACCGCCGCCCTGCCGGAGGATACCGATTCTTCGGAGAATGCCGTGGTCCCTGACCCTCAGTAAAGGCGCTGTGGGACTCATTCGATACAGCGGCATCCGGCGCACAGGAATCTGTGGACTGGGTGCTGCTGTATTATATGGGGACCGTAGTGCTTCATATGAGCGAGGAGGTTTTCTGGAAAAGCACGCTGCGAAAGCTGCATGCGGTGTTCAAGTGCCATTGCGAGCATATGCCGAAAATAAACAGAAATAAATAATGCTCATAGCTTGATAATGTAGGGAACATTTTTGCTTTTGAGTAGAAAAATTATTCCCTACAGCAGTTGACTGTTGGGGAAAATTTTGATATAATCCAGTTGAAATTGTTCCCCAATATGGAGGCATGACGCATGAGCGCTTTCATTGAAATTCAGGAAGTTCTTAGACAGCGAGCTGATTATGAGGCAAGATTAAGGCTGCTGCCCTATGATGGCACACCCGAAATTAAAAGCCGTGGAGATCAAAGGTATCTCTATTGCCGTAAACGAATTGGAAGCCGGACTACGTCCACGTATATCGGCCTCTATTCTGAGGAGCTGCATCAGCAGCTTCTCAGAGACGCCCGCGAAGCAAGAGAGCTCAGAAAACTGATTCGCCACGCCGATAAAAAGCTGGCTGAATTAGGTTATGTGGAAAGCGACCTTTCACCCCGCGTCATCACCAACCTTGACTTTGCCAGAGCCAATATGAAGGCAAACATATATGACCAGGCAGTGCTGGAGGGCGTAGCCACATCATTTCCGCAGACAGAAGAAATCATTGAGAACGGCCGGATCACTGGCATGTCTCCGACAGACGTGCAGAAAATCCTGAACCTCAAACACGCCTGGGAATTTATTCTGGATCGTGACGTCATCCAGGCTGAGAGCGACTATTATGTTCTCTGTCATATTGCCAAGCTGGTGAATGAAGGGTTTTATGCGGAGGGCGGAAGGATTCGGGGTGTGCCTGTCCGCATCGGAGGAACCACATATATCCCGCCGCTCCCAATTGAGCTCGATGTGAAGGAGCATATTCAGGCAATTCTTCATTCCGGCCAGCAGGATATAGATGTTGCTATCGAATTATGCCTGTACGCAATGAAAACGCAGGTATTTATTGACGGCAACAAAAGAGCGTCTGTCATCTACGCGAATCATTATCTGATTGCCCATGGTCAGGGATTCCTGGTCATCCCGGAAGAGCACGTACCAGAATTCAAAAAGCTGCTTGTGCGGTACTATGAAGGCGAAGATATTGAAGTTATACGTGCTTTTCTGAAACAAAACTGCTGGAAGACTTTCTGATTTATAGTTTCAATCCCCCCAGCGTCGTCCACACGGGCGGCGCTTTCATTATGCCTATACGCCCCGCGCTTCTGCCTGCGGCAAGCGTGGGTTTCGGGCGGCAATCCTACGGATATGCTCGCCCTCAGTCCGCCTTTGGCGGACGCTACGGAGGAGGTGATTTCCCATGGCGTCCAGCACATCTGATCTGATTGTCCGCCTGTCACTTGACACGACCAATTTTGAAGGCTCCCTGTCCAAATTTGAAGGCCAGATGACGAAGCTGCAGACCTCCTGCACCAACGCCACTACGGGGATCACCAATTTCAAGCAGGTCACCACTCAGCTCCAGACCTCAGCGCAAACCCTGACGGACAAGCTGGCGGCGCAGAAGCAGAAGGTCGCTGATCTTGAAGCAGCCTATGAAAAGAGCAAGGCCGAGACTGGCGAGAATTCTGAGGAGACAAAGAAGCTCGCCACTCAGCTCGAGCAGGCGAAGCAAAAGGTCTCCCAGACCGAGCAGGCGCTGAAGCTCGTCACCCAGCAGTTGAAGCTATCCCAGAATGGTTTCTATCAGCTCGGCACGCAGCTGGAAAACATCGGCGCGAAGCTGGAACCCGTCGGCAAAAAGGTATCCGATGTTGGCAAGCAGCTCACCACAAATGTGACAACGCCCATTGTGGCGCTGGGGACGGCCTGCATTACCACATTCACATCCTTTGATGATTCCCTGAAAACGGTTCAGGCCACCATGGGGCTTGTCGCCGGTTCCTCTGAAGAGGCAGATCGGCAGATCGCCCTCCTGAACCGGACAGCGCAGGATATGGGCGCTTCGACCCGCTATTCCGCATCGGAAGTCGCCGAGGCATTGAACTATCTGGCTCTGGCCGGTTACAGTGCGGATGAAGCATGCGCGGCTCTGCCGCAGGTGTTGGCGCTGGCTCAGGCTGGCGGGCTTGACCTTGCCTATGCATCTGACCTGGCAACGGACGCCATGGCGGCGCTGGGCCTGTCCATGGATGAACTGGGCGCGTTCTCCGATCAGATGGCCGTTACTGCGCAGAAATCCAACACGTCTGTCGGCCAGCTGGGCGAGGCCATCCTGACCGTCGGCGGCACGGCGAAGCAGCTGGAGGGCGGCACAGCGGAACTGAACGCGGAGCTGGGCATCCTGGCCAACCGCGGCATCAAAGGCGCGGAGGGCGGAACGCATCTGCGCAACGTCATCCTGTCGCTGACAAAGCCCACGGATAAGGCCGCCGCCCAGCTGGAAAAGTTGGGTGTTTCCGTCTATGACAGCTCCGGCAACATGCGATCCATGAACGACATCATGATGGATCTGAACGCCGCCATGGACGGCATGACCGCCGAGCAAAAGCAGAATATCATCTCCACCATCTTTAATAAAACAGACCTTGCGGCGGTCACCGCATTGCTGGACGGCTGCGGAGATGAGTTTAATGAGCTGATCGGCTATATCGATGACAGCGAAGGCGCAGCCCAGCAGATGGCTGATACCATGGAGAGCGGCCTGGGCGGCTCTTTCCGCACACTGAAATCCGCCGTGGAGGGCCTTGCCATCGCCTTTGGCGAGAGGCTCGCTCCGTATGTGCAGAAGGCGGTGGAGAAGATCACCTCCATCGTCCGCTGGCTGACCAATCTGGACGACAAAACAAAGGATACCATCATCAAGGTGGCCGCTGTGGCTGCCGCCATTGGCCCGGTGCTGATGGTGGGCGGCAAGCTGATCACCGGCATCGGCAAGGTCATCAAGAACGTCGGCTCCGTGATGAAGGTCATCTCCGGCGCGACGAAGGTCACCGGGCTGCTGGGGAAAGCAATGACCGCGCTGACCGGACCTGTGGGCATCGTGATTGCCGTCATCGCCGTGCTTGTTGCGGCGTTTATCTCCCTCTACAAGAACAACGAGGAATTCCGTGATAAGGTCAACGCCATCTGGGAACAGATCAAAAACGCCTTTGAAAAGGTGAAGGACGCCTTTGTGAAGGCATTCCAGACCATGCAGTCCTGGTTTGAACCGATCAAAGCTTCCCTGCAGAAGCTGTGGGGAACGATCCAGGGAATCGTGCTGAAGCTGATGCCCGTGTTCGAGGCGGTCGGCGCTGCCATCGGCGGCGTGGTGGCGATTGTGGTGTCGGCTGTGTCCGGCATCATCGCTGCCATTGGCCCGGTGATCGATGCCATCGTCAATTTCGTGGACTTTCTGGGGAATCTGTTCTCCGCCATCGTGTCTCTGTTCTCCGGGGACTGGGACGGATTCACGCAGGGCATCAAAGACGCATGGGACAGCCTGTGTACCGCCCTGCAGGATGTGTGGACAGCCATCGGCAATTTCTTCTCTCAGTTCTGGGAGACACTGTGCGGCATCGCCGAGTCCTTCGGCATCGATCTGGGGCAGGTCTTTTCGGATGTATGGACAGCGATCAAGACCGGCGTGGTTACAGCGTGGAAGGTCATCACGAAATGGTTCTCCGATACCTGGACGAATATTTCCACGACGGCGATCACCGCCTGGACGGCCTTCACAGAGTGGATCGGTAGCGTGTGGGAAGGGATCAAGACCACTGCCATCACCGTATGGAATGCCGTTGTGACTTTCTTCAGCGGAGTCTGGACGAGCATCTCCACCGCTGCAAGCACAGCCTGGACGAATTTCACCACATGGATTTCCGGCGTATGGAATGGCATCAAGACCACCGCCGAAACCGTATGGAATGCCATCATATCGTTCTTCAGCGGAATCTGGACGAGCATCTCCACCGGAGCGAATACAGCCTGGACGAATTTCACCACCTGGATCACAGGCGTATGGAACGGCATCTCCACCACGGCATCCACCGTTTGGAATGCCATCGTTTCGTTCTTCAGCGGAATCTGGACGAGCATCTCCACTGCCGCGAACACCGCATGGACTGCATTCACCACTTGGATCACAGGAGTATGGGAAGGAATTTCTACTGCTGCCTCTACCGTCTGGAATGCGATAGTGACCTTTTTCTCCGGGATCTGGACGAGCATCTCCACCGCTGCGAATACGGCGTGGACGGCTTTTACAACGTGGATCACGGGTGTATGGAATGGCATCTCGACAACCGCTTCAACCGTATGGAATGGGATCACATCCTTTTTCAGCGGTGTATGGACGAGCATCTCCACGGCGGCTAATACAGCCTGGACATCCTTCACCTCATGGATCAGCGGCGTATGGAGCGGGATTTCCTCCACAGCCACCACAACCTGGAACGGCGTGAAGACCTTCTTCAGCAATACCTGGTCGAATATCAAGACCGGCGCCGAGACCGCCTGGAATGGCATCTCGACTACGGTTTCTACGGTATGGACAAATCTGAGCGGCAAGGCCACCGAGGTTTGGAACGGCGTGAAGAATTTCTTCTCCACCACATGGAATAACATCAAGTCCGGGGCCACGACAGGTTGGAACAACATCAAATCCGGTATTGAGGGTGTCTGGAATACGCTCAAGAGCAACGCCACCACGGCGTGGAACGGGATCACAGGCGCTGTGTCCTCCGCCATCACCAACGCGAAAGCCGGCATCGTGAACGGCTGGACGAACATCAAAAACGGTGTGAAGAGCACCTGGGACAGCGTGCTTGGCGTTATCAAAAGCCCCATCGAATCGGCAAAGACCTGGCTGCAGGAGAAGGTTAATTACTTCAAGGGCCTGTTCAATTTCCAGTGGAAACTGCCGGAGTTCAAGCTGCCGAAAATCAACGTCACTTGGAACGACATCGGCTGGGGCATCAAGCTGCCGAAGCTGTCCGTCTCGTGGAACGCCCTGGGCGGCGTCTTTGACAAGCCCACCATCCTCGGCAGCGCAGCGGGTCTGCAGGGGGTCGGCGAGGCCGGCGCGGAAGCCATCCTGCCGCTGGACACCTTATGGGCGGAGATGTCCGCCAGACTGAAGGCTGGCATGATCGATGTCATGTCCGGCTTCATGAACGACCGCTCAACGGAGAACATCGAATCGTTGCTTGGCGACCTGATCGCGGCTGTGAAGGCGAACAGCGCGGAGCCGGAGACGGTGCCCGCCGTGAACGTGGAAAACATGGTCATGGCCAATGATATGGACGCGCAGTCCCTTGCCGCGCAGATCAGCGCTATGACGCGCAGGCGGCAGCATGGGTACGGATACTGACGGAGGTGATTTTGTGGCGCATCCCTATTTTCTGTGGAACGGTGAAAGTTCAGAGAATTATGGCATTATGGTGTCGGAATACCCCGCCATCTCCCGCCCGAAGGAGCGCGTGAACCAGATCACCATTCCGGGGCGGTCCGGCGTGTTGATGCTGCCGGAGAGCGAACTGCCTGTGTACGAGCCTGTGCTGCGAACAGCGCAGTGCTGGGTCAGGCCGGACGCTGACATTGAACGCATCTGCGCATGGCTCCAGGGCTCCGGAAACGTGGTGTTCGGCAACGAGCCGAACCGCTCATATGACGCAAGAATCATTAACCAGATTGATTTCAGCAAAATCCTCCGCGGGTGCGGATACCGGAGCTTCGCTGTGCCTTTTCAGTGCCAGCCGTATAAGCGCCTGTACCCACCGGCGGAGGACATCACTCTGACAGCCAGTGGCATGACGATCCACAATCCGGGCACGGTTCCGGCATGGCCGAAATTCACCCTGTACGGCAGCGGTACGATCACCTTGATTACATACAGTGGAGCCGTGACCCTCAGCGGCATCGGCAATGGCATCATCCTGGACTGGGAGGCGCAGGAGTGCATGAGCCTTGATAGCAGCGAACTGCTGAATGACAAGGTGGATGGCGATCCGCAGTATCTGCCGCCCGGGGACAGTACCATCAGCTGGACGGGGAAGGTGGTCAGGCTGGTGGTGACGCCAAACTGGCGGTATTTATAACGGTAAATAGCGGGAGGAGGTGACCGTCCATGATCTGTATCTACGAAGCCAACACAACATCCTGGCACGGCAACGGCCTGTGCATTCTGCAGCCATCCTCCTGTACCGTCACGGAGATCGCGGGCGGTGACTTCAGCCTGAAACTGGCGCATCTCATTACGGAAGACCTTCGCTGGAAGGAGCTGCAGGAGGAGCGGATCATCAAAGCGCCGGTTCCCGCTTACAAGCCTCTTGAGGATGACGGCACGGTCATTGTCCCGGCGGAGCAGGCCACTGAGCAGTGCTTTCGCATATACTCCGTCAGCGTGGACACCGCCAACCACGAAGTGACCGTGGAGGCGCGGCATATCAGCTACGACTTCATGGGCAACATGTGCGGAAAGCTGTCCATCCAGGTCGGCACTTATGTGGTTAATGCTCTATCCAAAATGCGGGAGGCGCTGCTTTCCCCGGATGACCGCATTCTTGCTACCAACATTGCCCGCAGGGTCAGCCTGGGCGACCGCAGCTTCGTCAATCCTATCAAGTATCTGCTGGATCCGGACATCGGTTTGGTGCAGCGTTCCCGAGCGCGGCTGGTACGCAACAACGCCGATTTCTATCTTCTGGATAATGATGACCCGCCAGACTGTGGCTATGAGATCGCCTACGGAAAGAACATGACGGGTATCTCCTGGAGCAAGAGCACGGACAGCGTCATTACCCGCATCGTGCCCATCGGCGAGGACGCGGAAGGGCGCAGGATGCTTCTGCCGGAGCAGTGGATCGACAGCCCACATATCGGAGAGTATCCCGTCATTCATACCGGCACCTTGTCGGTATCGGACGCAAAAGAGGTCATCGTATCAGACGGAGACGATGAGCAGGATGATGACGAGCCAGTATCTGACATCGAGCCGTTCACCAAAGAACAGTGCTATGAGCTGATGCGGCAGGCCGCTCAGGATGAATTCGCCAAGGGCTGCGATCTGCCTGACCTGACTCTGGACATTGATTTCATCCACATCGGTGATACGGAAGAGTATCGGCAGTATCGCAATCTGGAACGCGTTTTTCTGTATGACCTGGTGCGCATCCGTCACGCTCCTACGGGTTTTATGGCAAAGGCGCAGGTTTCCGGGTATGAGTGGGATGCGCTGACAAGGCGGTACAACAGCATCACCGTCGGAAACGTGTTCGCCGTGGAGAGCAGCGCGGTGGCCGGGTATCAGCTGACAGAAGGCGCGGTGACGGCGACAAAGATCGCGCCGGGCTCCGTATCGGGCAGCAGTTTGCGCGAGTTGTCCGTCACCAACGGGAAGATCGCCCACGCCGCTATCGGAACGGCGAACATTCAGGACGCTGCCATCACGCGGGCGCAGATTGCCGACGCCGCTGTCGGCACGGCGCAGATCGGGCAGGCCGCGATCACGCAGGCGCTCATCGGCGCGGAGGCGGTGGGCACGACACAGATCGCGGACGGCTCCATCACGGATGCCAAGATCGTGGAACTGACCGCCAACAAGATCAACGCCGGTACGCTGTCTGTTGAGCGTCTGGAACTTGTCGGCTCAAAAAGCTCTGTGGTATATGCGCTCAACAATTCCGGAGGGCTGGTCTCCCAGAATGTGGATTCCCTGGACGGTGATGTGCTGACGGAGCGGAGCATCACGGGAGACAAGGTGGTTGCCGGAGCGATTACGGTAAATGAGATCGCCGCCCGGACGATCACTTCCAATGAGATCCTCGCGGGCACGATCACCGGTGCGGAAATTGCCGCTGACACCATTGAGGGCAGCAACATCAAAGCCGGGACGCTGACAACGGACCATGTGGTATCCAATTTCGGCGAAACGCTCGACCTGTCCAGCAATACGGGTATCAATCAGCGGGTGGAGAAGGTCTACGAGGATATGGATACCCTTATCGGATATCGGTTGGAGATCATCTCCACATCCGACCTGTTGTCCGAGGATATCAAGAGTACCACACTGTCCGCCCGCGTGTGGCATGGCAGTGAGAATGTGACGGACGACATCCCTACGGCTCGTTTTTCCTGGAAGCGCGTTTCTTCCGACAGTACAGCGGACGCCCTTTGGAATACCGCACACACGGGCATGAAAAGTATCACCTTGACCGTACAGGACATCCTGTACAGCGCAACCTATACCTGTGAATTGGAGGAGGATTCCTGATATGGCCATCATTGCAACCGGCAGCAAAACCATCATCGACCTGAGCGATGGCAAGTCACTCTCCTGCTACCTCGGAGCCAACCAGCCCCGGACGCAGATCCATGATGTCAACGCTTCCGCCTATCAGCCAGACTGGACGACCACGGCGGGAAAGCTGGTCATTACCCCAGTGGTCTACTCCAACCAGACCGCTATTGCGCTGACGAATACAGCGCTCACCATTACATGGAAACGCAAGGAAGGCTCTGGCTCGGAAGCCGCGCTGACCACAGGCGAAACGGTCAGCAACAAGGTACTTACCGTGAGTCAGAACAAGCTGGCCTCGGTTGCCAGCGGGCTTTTGACGTATATCGCCTATGTGGCGTATGCGGACCCCGATACCGGGATGACCATCAATGCTACGGCGGACATCTCTTTTGCCCTGATCAGCACAGGCGAAAACGCAAAGAGCGCATGGATCAGCGGTGAGCAGGTCTTTAAGTATGATAAGAACGCTGCCGTCAGCCCGGCGCAGATCACGCTGACAGCGAATCTGCAAAACGTGACCATGGGCAAATGGCAGTACAAGAACAGCTCCGGCGCATGGGCGGATTATCCCACCACCAGCGACAACGCCAGCATCACCGGCACAACGCTCATCGTAAAGCCCACTCACGCCATCTGGAACGGCGAATCGGCCACACTGCGCATCACGACCAGCGATGCCAATATCGGTGATACAACTTCCCTGTACAAAGTGTCTGACGGTTCAGACGGCGCTCCCGGCGGCACAGGCGCGGCGGGCAAGGACGCTTCCGTAGTGTTCCTCACCAACGAGAATATGACCTTTGCGGGAACCAATGCCGGCAAGGTTGCCACTGTCACCAAAAACTGCAATGTGGTGGCTTATACCGGTACGACGAAGGTCACACCCACGGTCGGCACGCCCACCGGGATGCCCACGGGCATGACGATCACCGTTGGCGAGGCAGCGGACAATGAAGTGCCGCTTTCCATCGTGATTGCCTCCAACGCCACCCTCGGCGGGAGCGGCCAGACCCAGGGCGAGGTATCGATTCCCGTGACATCGCCTGTGGCGACAACGCTGAAGCTCCAGTGGAGCAAGGTCAACACCGGTGCGACCGGTACGGCGGCCTATGTGCTGACGGTCTACGCCCCGGACGGAACGGTCTTTACCAACGGGCTGGCCAACGATACGGACGAGATCACCGTCAACGCCCAGTTCTATCAGGGCACAACCGATCTGACCACCAACGCCAACGGTTTCTTCCTGTGGGAGAAGTTCGAGAGCGGCAGCTGGGTCACGGTGAAGGAGGAAGCCGCTGCGGCAGCGGGCAACACGCTCACCGTCAAGGCGGAAGATGTGCAGGGCTCTGCCACCTACCGCTGTAGGGCGAGGTACAAAAACACGTCGACTGTTTATTTCTACGACACGATTACCATCATCGACAAGACCGACAACTATCAGGCGGACATCGACAGCACTGCCGGAGATGTGTTCAAAAACACTATTGGCCAGACCTGCCTGATCTGCCGCCTGTGGCAGAACGGAGCGGAAGTTGACCCTCTCAAGTCTACAACATACACGACCACGGCTCCGGCCAGCCCTGCTGCCGGGGATTTTTATTATCAGATCCAAGCCTCGGGCGCGACCACAAAGCTCATGCGCTACGGCGGCTCCGCCTGGATGGATGTCACCTCGGACGCTGCCTATGGACATGAGAAGACCTATAAGTGGTACCGCCGGGATAAGGACGGAAATCCGCTGGACAGCGGGGCGGTGTTCGCAACGGGCAAGGTGATCTATGTGGACGGCGATGATGTGGATGTGAAGACCGTATTTGTCTGTGAGGTGGAGTGAATGATCGCGCAGGCGCAGTTTACCATCGCCGACCTGAATGACGGGGCAAGCATCGAGGTCATTGTAGGAACACAGACAGCGGCCACCAATGTCTGGACAGGCCGCGCCAGCTTTTCCGCGCTGAAGGACGGCCAGACCATCCTGTACTGGCTGCCGTTCGCCGGCACGTCCACGGCGGCAACGCTCAATCTCACGCTGTCAGAGGGCACGACCACCGGCGCGAAGAATGTGTACATCAACGGCACGACGCGGTGTACCACCCATGTGGCGGTGGGCAATGTTACGCAGATGACCTACAGAGTCAATACCCCCATCAATGGCAGCGGCAGCTATACGGGCTGGTGGATCACCCGGAATCAGGATACGACAACAAACTACTATGACCGCATCGCCTACAAAGCGTCTGTAACCGCTGTGGGAGCAATCTCCGCCGGGCGCATCGGTGTGTTCAACAGCGCTGGAAAGCTCATGCTGCTTTCAACCACCGCATTTGATGTCACCCGGCCGATCCTCTATGTGGGCACGGCCTACACCGCCTCGGCGCTGACCCAGACCAACAACTATATCTCCTGGGGGACGGCTTTTTCACTGGCGAATACGGTATCCGGCTTTTCCGGCACGGCCGGCGCTGCTGTTTACATCAAAGGGACGCTGAGCGGCTCCCTGTTCACGCCCGCCGCCGGGGTGCTGACAACGGTTGTCCCGACCACGGAGGATGGTTATACCTATATCCTCCTGGGACTCATGAGCACGACCGTCAACGCCGTGCTTGCTCCGGAGCATCCCATGTTCCGTTATTACAACGGCGGTTTCAAGGCGATTTCTCAGATCGCCTATGAGGCATATGTGGCCGCGGATGAGGCGCAGGAAGCCATCGACAATCTGGAAGTCGGCGGCAGGAACTACATTCTCAATTCCGGATCTGAATCCTCAGCGTCCGCTGCCCTCCTTGCCAGATATGCGCTGTCAGAACCGATGACGGCAGGTGAAGAGTATACGCTTTCCATGACCATCACACCCATGGGAGAGCTGAATGCCATTACCGTCCGCACATCGGATGGTGATAAGACGCTGGCCACCATCACACTGGCCGGAGCCGTCCGTCAGGTGGCAAAGGGAACCTTTATCGCACAGTACGCAGATGGCAAATCCCCGGACACCGAGCCGGACTACGCGGATATCATGATCTACCGTCAACCCGCCAGCGCCGGAACAACGAGTACAATCATTCACCAGATCAAGCTGGAGCGCGGCAATCGCGCCACGGATTGGACGGCGGCCCCGGAGGATGCGGAAGACGTTCTGGAGCAGAAGCTGTCCTCCGTAAGAGCGCAGATCAGCACGGAGGCGGACAGCATTCGGCAGGAGGTGCAGGCGACCTACGCCCTGGCCAGCGATATGACGCAGGTCACCCAGCGGGTCAGCACACTCTCCGAGCAGACGGAAAGCAATTACACTTGGGCGGTGACCAGGGTCAATCAGCTGCAGCAGGATCTGGCCAACGCACGGGAGGCAACGGAGGAGGAACTGGCCGTCATGCGCACCTACCTGACCTTCGGGGAGGATGGTCTGTCCATCGGCAAGACGGGCAATCCGTTCACCTTCCGCGTGGTGAATGACCGGCTGGCCTTCTATATGAACGATACGGAGGTCGCGTACCTCAGCAACAACAAGCTCTATGTCACGCAGGCGGAGATATTGACAAAGCTCATCATCGGCAAATTCGCCTTTGAGCCCCAGAGCAACGGCAATCTCTCCCTGATCTACAACGGTTGACGCCGGGAAAGGAGATCATCATGGCTTCAACAGTAGCGTATACGGCTTCGCTGTGCACCCGTAAAACCAATTCCAGCTCCAACGCCAAATCCGGCGCTGCCTGCCAGGAATACTACGAGAGCAGCTACAACTACGTGGGCATCATTTCGTTTTCCGGCATGAACCTGGCGAACAAGGTAATCACCGGCATCTGGCTGACGGTTGACGCGGCGAAAGCTGGATATGGCGCGGGCAGTACCAAGACGGTGTATCTGCGCAAGGCAAATTACCAGAGCGGCATCGCGTCAGGCGTTACAGGTCTTGGCTATAAGGGCGACGCGCTGGGAACCTTCTCCGGGTCGTTCTATGGCAATACGACGAGCTATCAGATCACCGGCGCCCTGTTCACTGCCATGGCCGCCTATATTGCCCAGGGCAACAACAGCTTCACGATCTACAATCCCAGTCCCAGCACCTCCAGTCAGGGGTATTCGTACAACTATCTGCAATGGAACAGTGTCACGATCACCATCACCTACGAGGAGGCTGTGTCGCAGCCGTCTGTGTCATCCACTTCAGTGAACATGGGGAGTGCGGTGACGATTTATACCAACCGGGTCAGCACGGCCACGACACACACGCTGCTTTATACCTTCGGCAATACCAGCGGCACGATCGCCACAGGCGTTGGCGCATCGGTCAGCTGGACGCCCGCGCTGACGCTTGCCGCGCAGATCCCCAGCGCCACCAGCGGTACATGCACCATTACCTGCCAGAGCTACAACGGCGGTGTGCTGACCGGCACGCGCACCTACACGCTGACGCTGAATGTGCCTTCCACTATTGTGCCGTCAATCTCCTCGGTGACCGTGGAGGACACCAACTCAACAGTCGCCACGCGAATTCAGGCGTATGTCAAAACGCTGAGCACGCTGTCCGTGGATATCACAGCGACGGGTTCTTATGGGAGCACAGTAACATCATACCGCACCTCGCTGGACGGCGTGACATATACCGCAGCGTCCTTCACGGCAAGCAAGAAGCTGTCGGCCTCGGGGGATATGACGCTAACTGTCACGGTGACGGACAGCAGAGGACGGACGGCCACCTATACGGAGACTCTGACGGTGCTGGATTACAGCTATCCGTCCATCCGGCTGTTCAAGGCGGACCGCTGCAACAGTGACGGCAGCGCGGCGCAGCTGGACGGCACAAACGTGCGATACTCCTTCGAGGGCGGGGTCGTTTCGCTGAACAACAAGAACGCGCTGGTCTGCGTGGTGTATTACAAACTGGCCTCCGATACGGAATGGACGAAATCGGAAAGCCTGCCAGTCACATCCTATAACCTGAGCGCCACGGACAAGGTGCTGACGCAGACCTTTGACGCCCTTGCAAGCTATGATCTGAAGGTGCGCCTGCAGGACTATTTCTACTATGTGGAGCAGGCGGTGTCCATCGGCACAAAGGGCGTCATCATGGACTTCCTGGCGGATGGGACTGGTATCGCCTTTGGCAAGGTAGCAGAGACTTCTGGCTATGCGGAGTTCGGCTGGCCGCTGAAGCTGTCCGAGCCGCTGGAGGTCGCACAGGGCGGCACCGGCGCAAGCACGGCGGCGGGAGCGAGGTCTGCGCTCGGCGCGGTGAATAAAGCCGGCGATACCATGACGGGCAACCTGTCCATCCAGGGATACCTGTATCCGTCCGTGTATCTGCTCCCGTACTACAACAGCACGACTAACCGGACTGTATTCGAGGGGAGCTATATTGGCGCATCCTCGTTTGCGTCATGGGAGGACAGCACGGGCAACAATCGCCGGATGCTGGAGGTGCGCACAAAGACATATGAGAACAGCATGGATAATGCGGTCATGCTGCGCGTTGCGGATAACGGCGCATGGGGAAATTACCGCATCTTCCACGCGGGGATGGTTTCCGGCGTACCCGTAGCCAACGGCGGCACAGGCGCGACGACGGCTGCAGCGGCGCTGAACAACCTCGGTATATTCTATGCAGCATCCCTGCCATCGACAGGCATTGATGGGCAGATATGCCTGATACCGGTTTGATGAGGTGGTGAGGATATGGCGCAGATATTCTCAGCAACTGCAAACAGCAATGCAACCATAGGCTACGCCCTTTACGGCAGCAGTACCTGGAACAAGGGAACCTCCAACGGCGCCTGCCAGGGAGCCTACCAGAATACATCCGCAAACGGATCACGCGTCGGTGTGATGATTTTCACCGGCGCAGGCGCAGCGCTGAAAGGAAAAATCATCAAAAGCATCGTGTTCTCCATTGCCTGTTCCTCTGCAGGTTCCGGCAGCAGTTCCAAAGTACTGACGTTCCGCAAGGCGAAACAGCAGACGTTCCCTTCCGGGATTAACGGCTCCGCTATGGTCGGAGACAGCTTGGGTACTCTGACAGGCAAATTCTACGGAAACACGACTACACATACGTTGAGCGCATCGTCCAACTCGGCATTCTTTAATGCGCTGTCCGCATACCTGAAGGCTGGCAACTCGGCGCTGGTACTCTACAACGGCGAAAAATCATCCAGTTCCACCACATATTCCACTAACTATGCCCGCATCACATCCATCACCATAACGGTGACGTATGAGGCGGCGACAGTTTGGTACAGGCAAAATGGAACGTGGGTGCAATGCGCCGTCTATTACAGAACGGGCGGTGTATGGGTACAGGTCGCTCCATACTATCGCAGCAACGGTTCATGGATTCAGGTATAGGGAGACGAATATGAAAACGCAGCATTCCCGGGATCGGCCCGCTCTCGCAAAGAGGGCGGGTTTTCCATATACATCAAACGAACGGAGGAAACGAAGATGAGAGACTTTTCCATTGATCTGATCTGGACGAAGGTGCAGATCGCCGTCACCGCGTTGGGCGGGTGGCTGGGTTACTTTTGGGGCGGCATGGACGGCCTGATGATCGCGCTGATCGTGCTGATGACGCTGGACTATATCAGCGGTGTGATGTGCGCCATCATCGACAAAAAGCTGTCTTCGGCTGTGGGTTTCAAGGGCATCTGCAAGAAGGTGTTCATCCTGATGCTGGTGGGCGTGGCGCACATCATCGACCTGCATGTGGTGGGCACGGGCAGCGCGCTCAGAGGCGCTGTCATCTGCTTCTATCTCAGTAACGAAGGCCTCAGCCTGCTCGAAAATGCCGCGCACGTCGGCCTGCCCATCCCGGACAAACTGAAAGACATCCTTTCCCAGCTCCACGACAAGGAAAGAACGACCGACCAGGGCGACGGCGAATGACCGCCGCCCTTATTTCATGACTGGAGGAAACATCATGTCTGAGAGAATCAACACTCCTTTCACCAATGAGCACTTCGCCGACTGGTGTCTGAAGATGGCGGCGAAAAAGAGCCCCTACTGGTACGGCACCTGTGTCTACAAGGCATCTACGTCGGTACTGAACAGTAAGACGAAGCAGTATCCGTCTCACTACGGTTCCAGCCGCACTTCCCGCTATAAGCAGGACATCGCCAACAGGCAGGTGGTGGCCGACTGCGTGGGCGGCTGCAAAGGCTACGCCTGGACAGGTGGCGGCATCGGGGTACTGGAATCCATCGGCACAGACCAGAAGTACACCAGCAAGTACGGCTCCAACGGTTGCCCGGACAAGAGCGCCAGCGGCATGTTCTCCTACTGCAAGAGTAAGGGCATGGACTGGGGAACGATCGATACCCTGCCGGAGATCGTGGGCATTGCGCTGTTCACGGACGGGCATATCGGCTACTACGTGGGCGGCGGCTACGCCGTGGAGTGGCGGGGATTCAACTATGGCTGCGTCAAGACTGTGGTGAGGGAGCGCACGTGGAAGCACTGGGCAAAGCTGCCTTTCATCGACTATGGCGGCGCAGCTGCCGCACAGCCCGCAGAGACGGTAACCTACACCCTGGGCAGCCGTCTGCTGAAGAACGGCTCTGTCGGCGGGGATGTGAAGACCCTGCAGGAGCTGCTGAACCAGCTGGGCGCTGGGCTTGCGGTTGATGGCGACTTCGGCAGTAAGACCGAGGCCGCCGTGAAAGCCTTCCAGAAGAAAGCAGGGCTCAAGCAGGACGGGAAATATGGTGATCAGACTCACACTGCGCTGATGGCTGCTGTTGCTGACAACGATGTCGGTCAGCAGACACAGACCGCGGAGCCGGAAGCAGGGCAGGAAGAACCTGCTTCCGATAAAAAGTGTGTGGTGATCACCTGTGATGGCGGAACGGTCAACATCCGCGTCGGCAACGATACCAGCTACCAGCGGATCACCGCTGTGAAGGACGGTGTCAGGCTGGAGTGGATTGCCACTGCGGTAAACGGTTGGCACGCAATTGCTATCGGCAGCCAGATCGGATGGGTGTCGGGGAAGTACAGCGAGATCGTAACCTGATGAGTGCTGTGCCCGGAGGACAAGTGTCCAGCAGGAGCCATATGATTCGATCAGGGCCCTATAGCATAATGGTGAAGGCAGGAATTGATATCAAAACGGGCTGGGGCTGACCTTTGTCTCATTTAGAGATAAAGGTCCGAGCCACATCAATTGACATGACCGTCGATGAGAACGCGTTTCCTTATCGGCGGTCTTTTTTATTGAGACCTATACTTTTGCGCCGGGGGTTGTTTTTTATCCCTTGTCACTGAGGAAGGGCTCCTAAAAACGACAGCTCTTTCCTCAGACTGGAGGGCAAGAGCGATGACTAACGAACAGAGAGCCACAATAGACAGCCTTCGCGCCCAGGGGCTCGGATACAAGAAGATCGCCAACATGATATCCATTTCCCCCAATACTGTAAAGTCCTATCTGCGCCAAGCGAAGCCTGTCCATATGGAAAAGCCAGCGTTTGAGCCGCTGCCACAGCCGGCTTCGCCGAAACAGGCGGAATGCAAGTGTGATAACTGTGGGAAAACCATCGAACAGGTGTCAGGCCAAAAGCGGAAGCGCTTCTGCTCGGATTCCTGTCGCAACGCCTGGTGGAACAGCCATCTGGATCAGGTGCGGCGCAGAGCCATCTACCATTTTACCTGCCCTGCCTGTGGGAAGCAATTCTCCGCATATGGCAACGCCCAGCGAAAATACTGCTCCCGCGCCTGTTATCTTGAGGGTCGGTACGGAGGTAGGCGATGCAGATGACAGAGCAGGAATTCCGTACCGAAATGCTCTATTCGGTCACCATGGGGCGCGTCAAGCTCATGTTGGAACGAGGTCTGATCACCATGGATGAGTACCGCATGATCAACGAAAAGATGAAAGCGAAATACCGCCCTATTTCTGATGGGTTAGTATCGGAGAATACGTTGCTATGTGTGCAAAACAGAGCGTAAATGGTCAGTGAAAGCCTGCAAATAAAAAGTCAAGCCCCAAATAGGACTTGCTGCAAGAAAATTTGGCAGAAGGTGGGGAGAAAGAAGTGCAGCACAAATAAGCCACCACAAAGTGCCGGCTTAAAAAGAGAAAAAAGGAAGTGATGTCAGAGGGTTGCTTTCAGGATGGTGGGAATGGGAGCTACTGGCTGGAGAGTGTCCAGCGAGGCAAAATAATCTCGCAGCTTAGCATAGTAGCGTCGCAGGAACTTGTTGGCTGCTGCAAGCATATAAAC
>CDYY01036644.1_pt1 | contig 83417 bp, 65 predicted proteins | sample 480691 | NCBI WGS metagenome assembly CDYY01 (sample SAMEA3182107, study PRJEB8094) | gut metagenome | biome: human; feature: gut; material: Stool; isolation source: human stools | place: Canada | collected 2013-02-25
CAAGGCTTTTGGGCTCAAGAAAACGAGTCGCATAAAGGCTTTTGTCTTCAGATTCATCTCCGTACCTGCCAAGTGGATCATGACTGCAAGGCAATACGTGCTGAATATCTATACAGAAAACCGGGCTTATGCAAGACCTTTCAAAACAGAATTCGGATAAGAATCCTTTCTTTCCGGTTAGAATCTGCGTATTACCTCAAGTCGCATCGTGGGGTAAGGGGATGGTGGCTACATATTGATGTTGTGCTGTTGCTTTTTACTGAAAGCTGCTACTAACGACTCATAAATCTACCCTTAATCGTGTATTGGATGATAGTTGCGGATTTTAGGTTGATATAATATTGTTATTTTTGCCGCCGGTACAGCTTTCGCTATATGCAAATCTCCTTTCGGCCAACAAAGGCTGTGGGCGGCTTGAATATTCCGGATGCTGAGTAATATCTGAACACAGAAGATGTAAGTATACAGGCGTTGCATATTTGCCATAATACACTTCAGGTGCTTAGTTATATACTTTCAATATTAGTCATCTCTTAAACAATTTTTTTACTATGAAAAGGATGCATTTTATTATTCTGTCATGCCTGTTGGCCCAGAATGCTTTTTCTGCAGTGGACGGAGCCAAGGATGATGTTGGCGTTTTGTTGCCGCAAGTTGAAAAACCGGTAGTGTCTGTCTTGTCCGACAGTTATCCCATAACCCGTGCCGACAATCAGCCTGCATACAGTTATCCTGACGGACTGAGCCGTCTTGGCACATATTCTTCTGAGAATCAGCCTGTGTGCAATTATCTTTCGCCCAACCGCCTTACCAACGGCAACTACTTCTTATGGGCACCTACAGGCAAGCCTGTTACATATATAAGTAATGTGAGCGGCGCATCCGCCTATAATTGGTCTTTGCCTGGAACATCAGAAGAAACTTCCGCAACAGAAAGCGCAACTGCAACATACACTAAATTAGGTCATTACGCATTTCCTTCACTTGAAGTTACCGACGCATCTGGCAAAAAGAGCACGTATCAGGCCGAAGGCGAGCTGCTTGTGAGCGGTAAGGCCGAAATAAGCACGGCAAACTGCCGTAAATGGAACGAGACATATCAGCTTGGCTATCTGCCTTTAAACGGTGGTTCGGCTGGCTATCTCGGCGGAACCAACAGTGCCGGACTGAAGGGCTATGGCAACTTGTTCATGACGGCTCACGGTAATGCCCATATTACAGGTGTAAACGTATATTTCGCCTTTAAGCCTACAAAATATCCTGCCGATGCAAAGCTGATGCTTCGTGTGTGGTACCCTATGGAGAGCGAGGGCAACATGGAGTTCACAGGTCTGCCGTTAGAGGTGGTTGAGTTGCCGGTGAGCGAAATTCGTGATGCTTATGAGGGCGAGTTTCCTATAAAGAACGTGGCAGTTGGCGAGTTCCGTTTTGAACAGCCCCTGCAGATATGGGACAAGCCTTTGTTCTTTGTTACCGTTGAAGGTTTTGGCGACGATCCGTCAGAGTCTGATATCGTTATGCTGACTGAAGTAATGGGGCAGGATATACCCGAGGAGCAGATGACCAGCATGCTTGCTCACAATTCTTTTGTAAACTATAACGACATGGGCTATAACATGCCGGTTAATTATTTCGGCGCTGCGCCGGGCGCTTCGTTTATGATCTGTCCTATTGTCGACAATAAGGACGGCGACGCTACAGGTATAACTCCGAGTCTTGTCAGCTGCAGCGAAACAAGGCTGCAGGTCAGCTCGCTCAATCTTACAATAGGCAACGACGATGCAACATCTGTAAGCGTGGTAAATGCCGCCGGCATGAAGGTGTGTGAGCGTAATATGGTCAAGGGACAGGATGTTAGCCTTACACTGCCAGGGGCAGGACTTTATCTTGTGCAGGTGTTCCGCGACGGAAAGCAGATTGACGTCAAGAAAGTTCTGGTAAATAAATGACAAAAATAAGAAGGGAACATTTGTTCCAAATTTTGAATTAAATAATAATGCTTATGAAAAAGATTACACGTTCATTTGTAGTTGCGGGGCTATTGGCTCTGGCTACATCGGTTAATGCACAGGAGCATGTATGGAAATACGTTGCAACAGGAGACGCCTCTACCTATGCTATTCGTGACGACGGCACTCTGTGGAGCTGCGGTTGGAACGAGAAAGGACAGCTGGGTGCGCCGGCTGTGTCGGAAAGAACAGCTGAGTGGCAGTGTGTAGGAACTGATACAGACTGGAAGAAAGTGATAGGTGGCAAGGCTTACGCCTTCTTCATAAAGGAAGACGGCTCTCTATGGGCAGCAGGTACATCAGAGAGCGGTGTGCAGGGAACCGGTGACGGAATGGACCATAAAGAACTTGTACGTGTAGGAACTGATAATGACTGGGCTGACGTTACGGCAAGTCATTTCTGGGGATACAGCGCTATCGGACTCAAGACAGACGGCACAATATGGGGCTGGGGCGAAAACACCAGTTCGCAGCTGGGTCTCGGTGACAGAAACACACGCACTACTCCGGTACAGATTGGAACTGATACAGACTGGAAACAAGTGTCTTTAGGAAGTTCTCACTGTGTAGCCTTGAAGACTGACGGCACAATATGGGGCTGGGGACAGAATAATTCAGGACAGTTAGGACTTGGCAATGCCACGAGTCAGTCTTCTCCGGTACAGATCGGAACTGCTAACGACTGGGTTTACGTCAAGGCTATCGACAACCGCACTTATGCGATAAAGGCTGATGGTACATTGTGGGCAACAGGTGACAACTATTCAAACCTGCTCGGCTTTAATCAGTCTGACGAGGAGCTTGTGTCGCTTTACTATGAGTTCACAAAGGTAACGACCGTTCCTGATGGTGTGCTTTCTGTATCAGGATGCGAGAACACTACGACCATTGCCATAGGAAAAGACGGTGTCATCACGGAGATTTATGCTATTGGCAGCAACAGCGACGGAGCTCTCGGCGACGGCAACGGCAAACTGCTTACAGCTACATCATCTTCAGACGAAATGCCGTTCTCGGCAAAACCTGTTAAGCCACTTCTACCAGAAGGCGCAACTTACTCAATGCTGGCATCAGGACAGAGCTACTCATTCGTGCTTACTACAGACGGAAAGTTCTATGCATGGGGACGAAACAAGGGTGGACAGCTTGGCGACGGCTCAGAGTTGGAACAGCTGCAGACCAGCTATCAGAAGAAACCTATTGAGATTGCATGTCCTGGCGGTGCTACTCCCGGCGGCGGTGACGAAGACGTTGTTACTGTGCCTTCTGACGATATTCCAAGCGACCTTAAGAAGGCAACTGAAATCAAACTGACTGGAACATGGAACACAAGCAAATTTACTGAACTGGCTCAGGCTATAGGTACTACTGCTTTCGGAGCATCTAACACCACGCTCGTTTCTGTTGATATGTCAGAGGCTCTTATTGAAGAAGGTACAGACCTCTACGTTCAGGGCGGACTGGCAAAGAATGGTGCTTTTGTAAATTGCAAGGCTCTTGAGAAGGTGGCTATGCCGGCTGCTGCCGAGGCTGCAAACTTCAAGGACTTTACAAATGCGTTTATGAACTGCGAGAAACTCTCTGACATCGACTTGCAGAACTGTGCAGGCCTTACGAGTCTTAACAGCGCCTTCATGGGCTGTACATCTCTGACAAAGGTTAATCTGCTCAGCTCTAAGTCTCTCACCGGCGTTAGCAGCATGGCCAGCACATTCAAGAGCTGTACGGCTCTTACAGATGTCGTATTGCCCGAAGAGATAGCTTTCGCTTCAGCTACATTCAGCGACTGTACAGCTTTGGCAAACATCGACTGGACAAGCTATACAAAAGACAGCGCACCTATATTCTATTCAGGAATGTTCGACGGCATATCTGACCTTAAGGCCATCACTCTTACTGTAAATGAGGATGTTTATGACATCTTTGCAGCAGATGCTAACTGGAGCAAGCTTAATCTGGTGGCTAAGGGCTCAACCGGTATTAATGGTGTTGACAACGAAGCTTCTGTTCGTTTCGACGGCAACACTCTCTATACATCACAGCCGGTTAATGATGTATGTGTATATACTGTTTCTGGTTCACTCGTACGCAAGTGCGGTGTTGTGGCAGGCAGTCTTAATTTGTCTGATGTTGCCAACGGCGCTTACATCCTTGTCTACACTCAGAACGGACAGAAACATGCTGTTAAAGTTGTAAAGAGATAATTCAATATTCAGGGTTTATTACAAAGAGGCTTTCTGCTGTATGCGGGAAGCCTCTTCCTTTTTTTATGTATCTGTCTGTGCAGCCGTTGATGTTAATGGCAGGTAATAAAAAAATCTTTGACAGTGCTGATTTGTACGACTCTGTTTGAAGTCGACCTAAATTAGGAAAGGACAATCCGTAAATCAACAGTAAATAATTTTCTTTAAAAACTCGTCACTCATCACATTCGTGCGTAACATGTTGATATACATAGCGTTATGGCGTGATGAGTTGATTTCGCAACTCGTCACGCCATGGCTTTTGTGCCCTTTCCTGATTTTGGTTGACCTCAATGTGATGAGTTGCAAAATCAACTCGTCACACTATAACATCTTGATTATTAGTGAATTAAGCGGCTTTGTGATGAGTGACGAGTTTTTAACAAAACTTTTTTACGGTATTACGCATTAACAGAATAACTTATTCAGCCGAAAAGCTGTGCTTTGATATTGTAAAAGGCCGTGTTTCAGGATACAAAAGCATACCTTTTGCGATGCAGTTTGCCGCCTTTTGTATTTTATTTATGGAATATTCTTATTTGCTTCAGCCGTAATCTCTTTCAGATTAGATGTTATAATCCGTCATCTTTTCAACTCATGTCAGTTGGGTATGACTTTCAACCGAAAATGTAAATAATAATAGGCTTGGGCCGGACGGCGTTTATTCATCCTTGCCTTCCGGCTCTCTGTTAGAGAAGATGCTTGTAAGCGACGCCAGATTAGACTGTCAACTTGTGGCTCTACAAACATAGACTTCCGTAGCTTCGGCAATAATTGCGTGTATTCTCGCCGCTGATGTGATTTTCATGTCAATATTATCTTTTATGTTCTTTGCTTTTTTGTTTTTTTTCTAACTTTGCAAAATTTAACGACCGCTACAAGCAGATTCCAATGCGAGTCATTCCTATGTCGTGTGATTTGATTCGCGTGATTATAGACGATTTAGCGGTAGTCTGTATGATGAAGTAGGCAAGAGAACTGGTTTCCTGCTTTTTGCACCTGTAAAAAAACGTTTTGACATGAGAAAGAAAAACAAACACAATACCCCCGAACGTATTACCGAACTGTCGAAGTGCGAGATTTTTGTTTTCGGGAGCAACCTTGAAGGTCATCACTATGGCGGTGCGGCACGCACAGCGTATGAGAAATTCGGTGCGGAATGGGGCGTGGGCGACGGCCCTACGGGGCGGTGTTACGCCATTCCGACGATGTTCAGGAACATCGAAGACATAAGACCTTACGCCGATAAGTTTGTCGAATACGCAAAGGCGCATCCGCAAAACAGGTTCTTGCTTACGCGCGTGGGCTGTGGAATTGCAGGCTTCAAGGACATTGACATGGCAAAAATATTCGAGGACTGCATAAATGTACCAAACATAACGCGGCCTGAAGGGTGGGGGCCTTGGATGATAGTAAGCTTCCAACTCGAAATAAAACCGCGACGGGAAACCGAAGAAGCGCCGCGTGTGATTTCCGACGATATACTGAAAAGCCTCTGCAAAAAGTACAGTTACCAGATTGGTGCAGGTATATTAGACTTCGTGCCTTACGTAGGGGTGAGGTATGTCATCGACCAGAACAAGTTCGGATACAAGCGTCTCGGCGACTTCTTTTTCCACAACGGGCAATTTTACGTGTGGGACACCGACGACAAATGGGCGGCCGAGCATGACCAAGAGGCTGTTCTCGAAACATTTGGTGACGAGTGTTTTAATCGCGGCTACGCACATAAAGTAATTTTCGCCGGCGTAAATACTAGATACCGGGACAGCCGTGGAGAATACATCTACACTGGAGACGTAATCGGAGTAAAGGAAAACGGCATGTCTAAACCTACCTGTATGGCGCTCGGAACATTTAAATGGAGCGGGAAAGAAGATGAATACACCTTCATGCTTGACAACCATACGCTTGACCTTAAAGACTGCTTCCGCCAGAAATTTAATATGACCCGTGTCGGCACAGTGTTTTTCCGGTTGGACAAGGACGCGCCTCCGGTAGACGTGGCAAGGCGCGCCCACTCATTCAACATGGCTCGCTCGGAAGAAAACCTCGTGCTTATGTCGACATACACGCCGAACTTCGACCAGGAATATTGGCACTATTTAGCACTCAAAATATTAGGTGCGGAATATAATTGGAACAAATAAAATTATTGGACATGGCAAAAAATAATCAGTCTGCCAAAGCGCGTATGGGCGCGATTGGCGAGAGTTTAGTTGTTGCGAAACTGATGCAACAAGGTTGGGACGCTTTCAATGCCAACTGCACAATCAAGAATTACAAGTCTATCGACATAATCTGCCTTAACAGCGATCTAAGTGAAGACGGAGATTTAAGATGGAAGCCCAAAACAGCTTTGGTACAAGTAAAAACTTGTAACCAAAAAAACATCCCTGTTGGCTTTACGATGGAGCAGACCCAAGATATCAAGTATTTGGAAGATAATGTGAAAGGTCCTTATGTTCTCATATATCAAGAGGAGAAAGACGGGGTTTCTAAATACCGCTTTTTCGTCATTTCACGTAAGGATTTCATAAAACTCGCGTATGAACTACATCATTGGTACATACATGATTGGGAACGGGAAAAGCCTTTGGTCTTGTCTGCCCCAGCCGGATTTCCCATAAAGAACCTTATGGGGGAAGACGAAAAAGAGACTTCAAGGCATAAGGCATTCCACAATCCGTTCAAAGGCATTACATTCGAAGATAAGTGGGAAAACATCTGGAAAGAATAAAACACGAAGAGACCATGCTGTTTTGCCATGGTCTCTTTACCTTAGCATTTTCCAGAAGATTGCCGAATGACATGCCGTGGCAGTAAAACACTATTCACTATCGCGGTATATCAACTTGACACGCAACGGGTTATGTCATATTGTGACGGTGTGATAGTAAAATAAAAACATTTTATAAAAATACGCAGGCAATGCTATTCCTGCACTTCCGGCTGTCGGAACAGGCTGAAGTTCACGCTGCCGTATGCCCTGTGTTCAATGAATCCGGGCACATCCTCAAAGCTGTTGTTCTTGCCGTGTTCGAATACGAATATGCCGTTGGGTTTCAGCAGTCCGCGCTCAAGTATCAGCTTGGGCAGGGTGGGCAGTTCGGGCAGGGCGTAGGGAGGATCGGCAAAGATGAAGTCGAACTGCTGATGGCAGCTCTTTATGAAGCGGAACACATCGCCTCGCAGGGCGATGCATCTGTCGGTGCCGAGCTTCTTCAGGCATTGCTTTATGAAGGCATGATGGTCGCGGTCGGCCTCCACGCTTATCACGCTCTGGCATCCTCTCGACACCAGTTCGAGCGATATGCTGCCCGTACCCGAGAAGAGGTCGAGCGCTATGGCGTCTTCAAGGTCGATGTATCCGTTAAGCACATTGAATATGTTTTCCTTGGCAAAGTCCGTTGTCGGTCTTGCCTTGAACGTGCGCGGTATGTCAAAGTGGCGTCCTTTATATATTCCTGTAATTATTCTCATTTCAGTTTATTCCTAATGTTGTTGTGGCTTTCTGTTGAGGCTTGCTGCCTGTCCGTGCTCCGTCTGGGGGCTTGTAGTGAGCTGCCTGCAGTTTCGCCTCATGCTGTTTCTGCGGCGTAGGCTTTCAGGCGTTGCCGTTGTCCGTGCAGCCTGCGGCTCAGCTCTTCACGAAATATGTTATCAGGTCGTAAGGAATGTTCTTTATTGCCGTAATCGGAGCGCGGTTGAACTCGGCCTTCGGGTTTATCACGTATACGTTCTGTATGAAAGTGTGCAGCTCCTGTGTCAGCTCCTCCCTGGCGGGCAGTTCGCCTACGAGGTGCAGCTCGTCGCGCTTGTTGTCGAAGGTAAGCTGCTTCCATACGTTCAGTATGAAGTATACGGCGTCGGGTGCCAGGTCGGTGTCAAAGCTGTTTGTAAACTTAAATCTGTTCTGCTGAAAGCTGAACACGTCTATCCTCTTGTCGTGGAAATACGCATACAGCTTCATCCTTATGCCGGTGAAGCTGCGGCGGTAGAGATGATTCCACACCGGCTCGCACACGTGTGCAAACCTTACGTCGCCGAAGTGGTCGTCGATGACCAGCTTCAGGTCTTTGTTTATAGAGTATACGGCCACGGCGTTTAGCGAAGGCAGCACGCTCGACATCACCACTTCGCCCTCATGTCCGGTAACGGCATAGTGGTAGAGCATATCCTTCTGGCTGTCTTTAAACTCGTCTATGGGTATCATTATCACGGGCGAGTCGATCATCACCATTGCTCTCTGCCATCCGTTGTTCAGCAGGTCAATCTCCCTGAACGCCTCTCTGAGGTTAGCCGCCATGGATATGCCGCTCCTCACGGTATAAGGCTCAAAGGTTATACCCTCGGGATTTTCTGCGCTCAGGGCAGAGAACGACAGCGAGTGCCTGCCTATGCGTATGGTAAGCCTCGGCTTCTTTGTTATTATGTTATTCCCAGTTTCCTGCATTATCGTTAGGTGTGGTTATGTCTCCAATTTTCAGTCCGGGGTATCTCCCCGCGTTGTTAGCCTCTTCGATGAGGTTGGCTATGCTGTTCTCGTCGAGCCCCGACAGGTAGTCGTTATACATGGCTCCGCATTCCATAAGCGGTATCTGCCTGCCCGACTTGCTTATCTGCGTCGTTGCCGTAAGGTCGAATTTCTTTTTTCCGGCGAAGGGAATGTATTGCAGCGAGTCGGCCAGATAGCCTTCTCTGACCAGTATGTCGAAGCTTCCGCTGTAAGTGCCGTTGGCTCTGCGGTATTTCTCTTCGGCATATCTTATCTTCACCAGCCGCTCCTTCACCGCCTGCTCGCGTCCGGCCTGCTGCCGCTCAAATCTTATGGGCGAGCACACACTCATGACGCATGTTATTGCCATCATGGCGGCTATGAGTGCCAGAATGTGATTGTTGCTGATTTTTATCATTGCCTTATTGACCTGCTATTTATGGCCGGCTGTGGTTAAGAACAATATTTTCTTAGTTCACATGGCATAAAATATCAATTATTTTATGTAAGTTTGCATTATGCTTTCGCATTCTGTGCATTTGCAAAATTACACTAAATAATTCGTAAAATCAAACCTTTGGCATAAAAACTGATGATTGTTGAAGAACTGGCAACTCAGATAATGCAGACTTTCGGCTTTGTGCCTACTGCCGACCAGGCTAAGGCCACGGCCGTGTTCAGCCGTTTTCTGCTCGACCGCGACGGCAGCTCGGTGATGATTATGCGCGGCTCTGCCGGTACGGGCAAGACGTCGCTTGCCGCAGCCATCGTTAAGACGCTTGTAAAGTTGCGCCAGAGGGTGATCCTGCTTGCCCCCACGGGACGTGCCGCCAAGGTGTTTTCGGTCAATGCCGGTCGTCCGGCTTTCACCATACATCGCCGCATATACCGTCAGAAGACCTTTGCGGGCGAGTCGACGGGCTTCAGTCTTAACGACAACATGTATCACGACACGCTCTTCATTGTCGACGAGGCGTCGATGATAGCCAACGGCGGAGGCGGCGAGGGCGCTGTCTTCGGCACGGGCTGTCTGCTCGACGATATGGTGAGCTTTGTTTATGGCGGCCACAACTGCCGCATGATGATCATTGGCGACATGGCACAGCTACCTCCGGTGGGCGAGGAAGAGTCGCCTGCGCTTATGCCCGACTTTATGGCGGGCTACGGACTGAAGGTTTATCATTGCGACCTTAACGAGATTTTGCGACAGGCGTCAGGTTCGGGCATTCTTTATAATGCCACGGAGATACGCAGCATGATAACCCACGACGAGGTTACGCGTCTTCCTAAAATAACTTTTTCAGGCTTTGCCGACATACGCATGGTGCCGGGCGGCGAACTCATAGAGCAGCTCAACAGCAGCTACTCTGAAGTGGGCACCGACGAGACCATCGTGATAACGCGCAGCAACAAGCGCGCCAATGCCTATAACGCCGGCATACGCGGCATGGTGTTGGGCCGTGAGGAAGAGCTGACAACGGGCGATATGCTTATGGTGGTGAGAAACAACTACTATTGGACAGAGAAGGTTGCCGCAGAGGAAAAGGCTCTCGAAGAAAACAACAAGGATAACGCTTCTGCCGCTAAGGCTGAGAACCGTGTGCTGCCGTTTATTGCCAACGGCGACAGGGCCATGGTGGTAAGGGTTAGAAACCTGCGCGAGTTTTACGGTCTTCATTTTGCCGACGTGTGGCTTCAGTTCCCCGATTACGACAATTATGAAATAATGGTAACCGCCGTAACCGACAGTCTTATGGCTGAGGCTCCGGCTCTTACGCACGACCAGAGCGAACGGCTCTTCAACGGAGTTATGGAAGACTATCAGGATGTGCCGCTTAAAGCCGACCGCCTGAAAAAGGTAAGGCAAGACCCTTGTTACAATGCCTTGCAGATAAAGTATGCCTATGCCGTTACATGTCATAAGGCACAGGGCGGACAATGGGCGCACATATATGTTGACCAGGGCTACATGACCGACGACATGCTCTCGCCCGACTATATCCATTGGCTCTACACAGCCTTCACGCGTGCCACCGAGAAACTCTTTCTCGTAAACTGGCCCAAGACGCAGACGGAAGGATGACATATAAATTATATTGTTGCACATAAAGGATTATCAATAATGGAAAAAGATGTTTTGCAAAATTTGAGATTAAAATTAACCAAAGATTCTTTGAGGAATGAAATCCTTCAAAATGGTTATCAAAAGACTTTTGATAAAATTGCAAAGATACTTTTAAATAAAGTCGCCATACGTAAAGGTGAAAAAATCTTTTATATAAAAGACATAGAATTTTATCTGTATGAAAATAATCATCGGGACATAGTAACATATCCGAGGATATGTAAGGCAGGACAATGGTTCTTTCATCCAAGCGGCATAGACATTTCTTTTGAAAGTAGTGTTGATGTAAAGAGTAATGATTATGAACTTTTTCAGCCTATTCTTCGTGAAGATGCGTTTTTCGGTGGTGTGTTGATAAGGGCTATTTATCCTGCCGACAAGGCTCCGGCAGATGCGTGTAAGTATAATCTTGACGGTCCGCATAAAGTGGAATGGGCATTGTTTGACAGCTTTGATGCTTTTAACGAAGTAACAGACTTTCCGCATCTGATTGAATGTAAACATAAACATGAAATTAAACCTATACCAAATTTCCGTAAAAACTTAGAACCTAAGGGACATGACTATCGTAAAAAAATAGAAACGATATTAAATTATTATTATGAAGATAGTCCTGTCTCAATAGATGAATGGATAAATATCTATAAGTCCTTTGAGGAAAAAACGTATCGTTATACGGTACGATAAAATAGATGCGGATAAATGAAGAAACGAATTTCTTGATTATGATGTTCATCTGATTGGAATGTCTGACATTGCGCGTTAAGACGGCGTTGGGTATTGTTTTGCGTTGAATATCGTTCGTTGTTGTAAGATTAGATATGTATAATTTAAAATAAGAGAAAAAGAAAAATAAATGACTTCGGTATTAATATTTATTGCAGGAGTGCTTGTCGCTTCGGTTGTGTTTTTTATTCTTCTTCAAAACAAGGTTAAGCAGCAGGCGACACAGACTGCTCAGTTGGCAGGTGAGGCTGCCGCAAGCCGCCGTGAGGCCGATATGTTACGTTCGCAGTTGGGCGATGCGCGTGAGGATGCCGAACGGCGGCTGACCGAATTGCGCCGCCAGTATGAACGGCTCATGGCTGATGCCGAGCGCAAGCATGCCGAAGAGAGGGCAGGGCGTGAGCTGCTTATGGAGAAACAGTTTGCGGAGAGATTGCAGCTATTGCAGGAACAGCTGCGCACAACAACCGAGAAACTCCTTAAGCAGCGGGCTGACGAACTGGACAAGAGCAACCGCAGCCAGATGGACTCGATAATAGCTCCGCTGAAAGCCGTAATGACAGAGATGAAAAAGTCGATGGACGACAACCGCGAGTCGTTCACACGCAGCACGGCTTCGCTCGGCGAACAGATAAGGCAGATGCATGCTACAACGGCATCGCTCGGCGCTGAGGCCGAAAAGCTGTCGCGTGCACTTCAGACAGGTCCTAAGATTCAGGGCGACTTCGGCGAGATGAAGCTCAACGACCTGCTCGATAAGTTCGGATTTACCAAGGGTGTTGAGTATGACGTGCAGTACACCATGCGCGACGCAAAGGGCAACGTGATACACAACGACGACACCAACGACATGATGCGCCCCGACGTGGTGCTGCATTATCCCGACCATAAGGACGTGATAATCGACTCGAAGGCGTCGCTTACTGCATTTATCAATTATGTAAACGCCGAGACCGACGACGAGCGCCGCAAGGCTCTCGACGAGCATGTTAAGAGCGTTCGCCGCCATGTAGACGAGCTTTCGGCAAAGAACTACGCCAAATACTCAATGGAGGGCGGCACCACTCTCGACTTTGTCATCATGTTCGTGCCGCAGGAGGCAGCCATGCAGCTTGCCGTGTCTGCCGACCCGTCGCTCTGGAACTATGCCTTTGAGCGCAAGGTGGTCATCACAGGTGAGCAGAATCTCTTCTCGTTGCTGCGCCTCTTGCAGATAGCGTGGACACAGCAGCGCCAGGCCGACAACCAGGAACTCGTGTTCGGACTTGCCGACACGCTCATCGAGCGCGTAGGGTTGTTTGTTGAACGTTTCGAGAAGATAGGCAAGAACATCGAAACCGTGCAGAAATCGTTTGATGATGCGCGCAAGGCCATAAAAGGTAATCAGAGCTTCATCGTGTCGGCGCGCAAGCTCGTTGAGATGGGCGCGAAGGAGAATCCGCGCCGTCCGCTGCCAGACATATCGCCCGACGACGACTCTCAGGCCTGACGCCGTCCGTGAGCAGTCGCCGCGTGGCTTCCTTCTTGTGGCGTATTGTGTTGTAACGGCATTGTAACACGTCTGTAATAAATATGAATACAGTTATCATTACTTTTGCAACGGTTATTATAAAAAACAGAATGACTTATGGATAATAATTATCGAATACTGGTGGTTGACGACGAACAAGACCTTTGTGAGATTTTGAAGTTTAACCTTGAGACAGACGGCTATACCGTTGAGATGGCAAACTCGGCCGAGGAGGCTCTCGAGATGAACATCGAGAGTTTCAACCTTCTGCTGCTCGACGTTATGATGGGTGGCATGTCGGGCTTCGCGCTGGCTAAGCAGCTCAAGGGCGAACCTGCCACAAAAGACATCCCAATAATATTCCTCACGGCGCGTGACACTGAAAACGACACCGTTACAGGCTTCAATCTCGGTGCCGACGATTATATCTCGAAGCCATTCTCTATACGTGAGGTGCTGGTAAGAGTGCGCGCCGTGCTGCGCCGTACAGCCGAGCACAACGGTGTGCCGCAGTCGAACGTGATAAGTTATCAGGGACTCGAGCTTAACCTCGACAAAAAGACCGTAAGCATAGACGGCGAGGACATTCCGTTCACCAAGACCGAGTTTGAGATTCTTCACCTTCTGCTCGACGAGAAGGGCCGCGTGTTCTCCCGTCAGGAACTTATCGACCGCATCTGGCCCAAGGATGTGCTCGTGCTCGACCGCACTGTCGACGTAAACATAACGCGCCTCCGCAAGAAGATAGGGCGCTTCTCAAAGTGCATCGTAACACGCCTCGGCTTCGGCTATTACTTCGACGCCTGATGCGTTTTTACTAAAAATATAAATAAAGCAACCTAAATGAAAATGTGCAGAACATCTGTTGGCACGCGTCTTTACATCAGCGTGCTGTCCGTATTTGTGGTCTTCGCTGTGGCCTTCATCATCTTTCAGCACGCACGTGAGCGTGAGTATAAAATCAACACGCTCAACACGCGCCTGCAGGATTACAACGAGCGTATGATGGAGTCGCTGCGCTATCTTGACGACAGGTCGGACAAGACGCTCGACGGCTACGTGGCCAACCATTACATTCATGGTCTGCGCGTTACGCTTATCGACCGCAGCGGAAAGGTTGTCTATGACAATGTATATAAGAACTATAAGAAGATGGGCAACCATCTTTCGCGAAGGGAGGTCAGAGAGGCACTCAAGGACGGCAGCGGCTACGACTTCAGCCGCGTAAGCTCCACTCTCAATCAAGACTATTTCTATTCTGCCACCTATGTTCCGCAGTGCTCGCTCATTGTGCGCAGTGCCTTGCCCTACGACAACAGTCTTGCCAAGACTCTGCGTGCCGACCAGCATTATCTGTGGTTCTCGCTCGTGGCCATGCTTGTGCTTGTCTTTATCCTTTACCGCTTTGTGAGCCGTCTGGGCGACAACATCACCAAGCTGCGCCTCTTTGCGAGCCGTGCCGACCACAACGAGAGTCTCGACACCGAAGACCTTGTTGACTTTCCCGGCGACGAACTCGGCGAGATTGCAGAGCGTATAATAAAGATATACAAGCGCCTGCAGAAAACCAAGGAGGAACAGAACATCCTGAAGCGCCAGCTGACGCAGAACATCGCCCACGAACTGAAGACGCCCGTTGCAAGCATTCAGGGTTATCTTGAGACAATACTCGAAAATCCCAACATCAACGAGGCCACCAAGGAGCAGTTCTTGCAGCGTTGCTATGCACAGTCGCAGCGCCTCACATCTCTGCTTCATGACATTTCTACGCTCAACAGGCTCGACGATGCTCCCGAGATGGTCGACTTCGATGTGGTTGACGTCAGCCAGATGGTGTCTAATATTGTCAACGACACGGCGCTGCAGCTGTCTGAACGCAAGATGACATTCAGCAACATGCTGCCTGACGGCATCAAGGTTAAGGGCAACCAGTCGCTGCTTTACAGCGTGTTCCGCAACCTGACAGACAACGCCATAGCCTATGCCGGCGAAGGCACCACCATAACTCTTTCAGCCGTTAATGACAACGACTGCTGGCGTTTCACCTTCAGCGACAATGGTGTCGGTGTTCCTCACGAGCATCTGGCACGCATCTTTGAGCGTTTCTATCGTGTAGACAAGGGCCGCAGCCGCAAGATGGGCGGCACAGGTCTTGGTCTTGCCATTGTAAAGAACGCCGTGCTGCTGCATGGCGGAACCATTAAGGTTAGCAACAACCTCACAGGCGGTCTCCGCTTCGACTTCACATTGAGAAAATAAATTTAAGCGAAGAGCAGGCGCGGATATCAATTAATACTCTTGTGGATTATTATTTGGAGTTAAAGTAGCATGTTTAAGTGAAGAACGAAGAGTGAAGAGTGAAAAATCCAAATGCCAAGTAGCAAATTATACCCACGAGGCATTTGACTTTAACTACTATAACTTAACTCCCAATAATAATCCACAAGAGTATTGGATTTTTAACTTTTCCCTTTTCATTTTTCACTTAAATATGCTTCTTTGTTTGTAAATATTTCTGATGTTTTCCGTCTGTTTGACGCTCTCAGAATAGCGATGCTCATCGCAATGCTGTGATTTGGCGTGAAAAACGGCAAAAATCAGACTTTTATGTTAAGTCTCTGTCATTCAATGTTTTATGCCGTTTCAAGCTCAAAACTTCAATAGTTAAAAAATATTACTCTGCCGTTTACGCTCCAAAAGTGGCTGACTTATACTCTCAAAAGCATCCTTTAATCACTCTAAAACCATGCTTTTACGGCTCAAAATCCATGTTTTTTGCCTCGTTATCCATCCTGATAAGCAAACGAATGTTAACCATTCTGCATTTTCGCACCATGCAATTAACATCCGTTATCTTTTTGTTTTCCAGATTGAAAAAATATTTTGTCCTAAGTTTTTACTTAAAGCAAGAACTGCTGATAAAAGGAAATCCAAAGAATTTGCGGCTTGGAACGAAAAGAAACAACAAGACTATTGTTCTGTCGGATATGCTATCCGGCAGCATTAAGTATAAGGATCTGTGATCCGAAATTCTTACCTAATAATTTAAATAGGAAGCAAGCGGATTGAAAATCCTTATATTAAATTCCGGCAGATTACAAATCAGCCGGCACATTAGCTTTGTTGGTTCATATCGGTTGCACAGGACGAAAAGAAGCAACAAGACTATTGTTCTGTCGGATATGCTATCCGACAGCATTAAGTATCAGGATCTGTGATCCGAGATTCATATCTTAATAGCTATTTTTTGATTAGAAATTCATACCTATTAATCAAAATAGGAAGTAAGCGGATTTAAATCCTTATACTCCATTCCGGCAGATTACAAATCAGCCGGCACATTTGTCTTGTGGCTACAGGGCTTTGTTGATTCATATCGGTTGCACAAGAGGTTAAGTGAAAAACGAAAAATCCAAATGCCAAGTAAGTTGAATTATACCCAACAAGACATTTGACTTTAACTCCTTTAACTACTTCTAACTCCTTTAACTCCTAAAAATACACTATCTTTGCATCTCGAATACCATTTAAAACGATGAAAAGAATTATAACCAACATAACGGGCGGCCTGTTATTGGCCGTATCTATAGTGCCAACACTATTATCTGTTGTGTCTTGCGGACAGCAGGCGGCAGACAGAGATATTGCTGTGTCAGACAGTCTGAGCGAGGCGGCACCGCAAAGGGCGATGACGCTTATTGACAGTCTGGAGGGAGAAAGCGCCATGAACAAAAGCCGGCACATGAAGCTGCTGCTGCTAAAGGCTAAGGTAAGAAACAAACTCGCAATGCCCATGAGCACCGACTCGCTGAAAGACATTGCCGACTATTTTGACAAACACGGAGATTCTAACGAACGTATGCTCGCATACTATATCCTTGGATGCGTATATCAAAGGAGTCAGGATGCCCCCATGGCATTGCAGTATTTTCATGAAGCGGCAGCAAAGGCAGACACCACTGACAGCAGCTGCGACTTCCTTACACTGCACAGAATACACGTATGGTCGGCAGAGATTCTCAGAAGCCAGTTTGCCTTCAGCGATGCATTCCACGAAAATAGCCTGGCGTTTAAATACGCAATGAAGGCAAAAGACACTTTAAATGCTATTATTACATACGAGCAGAAAGCAAATATATATAAACTTAAAGGCAACATAGACTCTGTCATCAGCATACGCGAAAAGCTGTATGGACTTTACTCCAAATACGGATATAAAAGAGAAGCAGCCTACTCTTTAGGGCCACTTATTGACATTTACGCAAAAAACGGAAACATATCAAAAGCCAAGCATGCCTTGGATGTATATGAAAAAATGAGCGGAAGATTTGATAAATATGGCAACATAAAAAAAGGCCTGGAAGTGCATTATGCAATTAAAGGATATTATTATCTTAGCATTAACGACGCATTGACCCAGACTTTCAAAACATCTAAACAACCGCCTTTATTCACGGAAAAGCAATATATCAAAGGCAAGGGTTTGGTAACATTGCACAAAGATGTTTCAGTAGACAAGATAAACCGTGATTGGCTGTCAATCATTATAATGAAGTAACATCAAAAACAAGAAAAAAATGAAAATAAAAGTATTACTATCATTTATTAGTTTACTGGCTTTCCTCCCATTACAGTCCCAAGACATTGATTTCCCCTTATCGCAATCGGAAATAGAGAAGTATGAAAGCCGCGTTCGTATACAACGACTTCCCGATGTTAATATCACCCATGCTGATGCTTATCGAATTAAAACACAGCAACCCGTTTATTCACCGCAGACAAAACGAATTGTGGTTGATGTAATCAATGTGAACGGACCAACGGCAGAACTGGCATACCATCATCTGAAACAATGGAAAAACGGACAATGGGTCAGTTTCCCCTTTATAGACAATTTCGGCTTTGCTGGCGTAGGCAGGAATTTATCCAAAGGTGACACGTTACCCGAATATATTCACGTGTCTGAATTCAAATATCCATTAAAGCCGAATAAGTATCAAGTGAATTTTTATGTGTTAGCCAACATATACACTTATTGTGAGCTGACAAACGGAAACATCATGCCTGTAAAGGAGACAGAAATGGATGGGGCTTTTATTTTCAAGGTTTTGCCATCAGCTAATGACTCTATTCGCATTCTGTTTGAGAACCATTCGAATCTGGATGTTCAACCCGTTTTCTTGCCAAGTGTAGGTACAGATGAATTGTATATGGCGCATCCGTTTGCCCGTTCCGGTTGGACTGGAGAAGCAGACTATATGCGAAGTTGTGCCTGCTTGAAAGGCGGAGAAGCGATGTTATTCACCATTCCAGTTTCATGGGATGTAAACAAAATAATAGACAAGAACTATAAAAAGCAATTCATGGCTGGAAGATTATTGCCGGGAAAATATAAAATAGGCCTGCAATTGGAAATTTATATGGATACGGAATTTGAAGTAAAATGATAGAACTATGAAACAGAAAGTCTTATTGTTAGCTATTTGCTTGCTGGCTATTCTTTCTCTGCAAGCGCAAACCAATGAACGGTACATTGAAGTGACGGGTACATCGGAAATAGAAATCGTACCTGACAAAATCCATTATCTGATTGAAATCCGTGAATACTTTGAAGAAGAGTTTGACGGGAAATCGAAGCCTGAAGAATATCGCACCAAAGTGCCTTTGTCAGAGATAGAACAAGGATTGAGAGAAGCCCTTGCGAAAGCTGGCATTCCGCAAAATGCCATCCGGACACAGGAAATAGGTGACTATTGGCGGCAGCAAGGGCAGGACTTCTTGGTCTCCAAGAAATTCGACATTACGCTGACCGACTTCAATCAGATAAACGAAATCCTCAAGCGTATCGACACAAAAGGTATCCACACCATGCGTATCGGTGAATTGGAGAACAAGGACATGCTTGCCTATCACCAAAAGGGAAAGATTGAGGCATTGAAGGCCGCCCAAAGGAAAGCGACTTATCTGGTAGAAGCACTGGGCAAAAAATTGGGTGATGTGATACGCATTGTGGAGGAAGGGAATAGTAATGCTTTCCCGTTTGCGCAAAGCAATGTCTTGTCATCCGATGCTGCCTCATTCGACAACTTCCGTACCATCAAGAAGAACTACTCCATGCTGGTACGTTTTGAAATCATAGATTAAATGTAAGGCGGACGAAAGAAAAATGCCATATCCTTCTTTTCGTCCGCTTTATTTGTGTACATTTGCATCGAATAAGAGTTGTTTGACGGAAATACACCGCAAATCGCAGAATTTGCGACCGTTGCCAAGTCATTACCTCACCATTTGAGAAAAGCTCATAAATAGCTTATTTCTAATCCATTCCTATTTTAATATCGAATTTTATTATAAAATTTCCGTTGTTTTGCGAAAGTAACGGCGCAGGGCGATCCGGCAAACTTGCAAGGTTGCCATGTAAAACGTTATTGATGATGCCACAAAAAGACTGGAGATGTGTATAAAATAAAAACAAAACATAAGATTTTTAAGAATATCGTTAATTGCAAAATTTTAATGTTATGAAAAGATTCCAGTGGTACAAGAAGTCTTATTTTTTCTTTTCCAAGCATACATACTGTCTAAAAATTAGACACCACTGTCCAAATTTTAGACATATATAAAAATGGGATATCAGCCTATCTCCCTAATATACAACAAAATACATTTTATGGCATGGTTTTGGCAGTTATAATATTGTACAAATTATAAAATCAGCCGGTACATTAGCCTTGTTGCTACATATCCAGTTGCACAGAAAGTATATCGTTAATTACAAAATTTTAATATTATGAAAAGATTCTTGTTAATACTCTTATTTCTTAACGCCATTGTCTGCACCTATTCACAGATTTCCTTTTCAGGAAAGATTAATACAGAAAAGGGTGCGCCTCTTAAAGATGTGCAGATAATGCTGCTGAAGAACGACACTATCGTAGCGCTGGCGTCTACTGACGCCAAAGGCAGATTTGCCTTAAAGAACCTGAGTCCTGATACATATAACATAGAGCTGTCAGCCTTGGGATATTCATCGGTAAACAAAGAAATAAGCCTGACCGAGGATTTGAGCGAAGACTTTGTGCTGCGTGAGAAAGACATACAGCTCGACTCAGTGCTGGTTACTACCGAACGTCCCCGGGTGACCACGGCAACAGGCCATATATATTACCTGTCTAAGAAAGCGCGTGAAAGCGGAAATCCGTATAAGGCGTTGCAGGAAGTACCCGACATTATCAGTAATTATATAACAGAGACGGTGAAGTCAATGGACGGAAAGCAGCTGCTGGTGCTTGTTGACGGAATAAAAGTTAATTCAGGAATTACGACAATAGACCCGAAGAGGATTGACTATGTGGAGATAAAAGATGTAGTGAATGCGAAATATATGCGTGAGGGCGTGCAGAAGATATTGGACATACGCCTGAAACCGCAAAAGACCTTGTATCAGTTTTACGAGTATGGCCTGCGCAATGATTTTCCGCACTACTGGGGTTCAACTTGGGGAAAAATTGAGATTGGCAACAGCAAGTTTTCAGTCTATGCCGACTTCGGCCCTGAATACACACACGACCAGAAATCAGAAAACGGCATCTGGACTAAAAGCAACAGCTATATAAAGGACATAAACGAAAAGACACTGTCGAGCAGCAAGACGCTTGACTATACCTTGATGCTGAAATACAAGCCGACTGAAAAAGACTATCTCGCAGCTTATTTTCAGGGAAACAACAACAGCGCGCACGCTGAGACGGAGGGCAGCGGAACGTTCGTTGACCTTGTTAACGGAAATGCGGGCAATGACGCCATGACTTCCGACTATAAGTCGAAAAGTCTGTCAAGGGTATATTCAGGCACTCTGTTCTACAGACATACGATAAACGACAAGATGATGCTTGAGAATTATCTTACGGGCACGTATAATTATAATAATCTGAGAAACAACACAACCGACATATATCCGGCAGAGACATGGAAGGACATGACGGACTTCAGCACACGCAAGAACACTGTGTCGCAGACGAGCGAATTTTCATGGGACGTAAACGACAAGACATCGCTGACGTTTGGAAATGCGACAACCTACATAAACGACAAGCTCAGCGAAAAATACGGCATGCTTCCCGTCTACCGTCATAATGAATGGAGCGAGTTTCTGTATGCATCGGCAAACGGAATGATAAAGAATTTTATGTACATGGTTTCGCTCGGATATGAGGGCATATGGCGTAAGTCGGCTGGAGTGTCAGACCATTATTATCGCCCTTATGTGTCGTCAGCGTTTACATGGAACATGAAAAAGGCAGGAAGCCTGCAACTGGGCTATACGCTGAACAGCGCCGCGCCCGACGTGGCTATGCTGAATCCGTATGACACGTCGACCGACTCGCTTCGCCGTAACGTTGGCAATCCTTACCTAAAGCCACAGGAAACTCACGGCGTTTCGCTGAGATACTCGTACTATAAAAACGGATTTTACGCAGGAGCCTATTTTAACTACTGCTATATAACGGACAGATACGAGAATATAGGTTTTGTTGACGACAACGGTGTTTATACTTCAACATTTGAAAACCTTGGCCACTATTCAAATATCAATCTGTCGGCCTTGTTTAACTACAGATATAAAAACACCACAGTAGGTACGACCCTGACGCATTTTGTAGAATATTATCCAGGACAGGATGCCAAGAAGAGCTTTATGGGCAACCTCTTTCTGTTTCAGACTTTAGGCAAATGGGGCTTTTACGGTTCTGTGGCCTATACCAATTACACGTACACGAACGTGTCGGTACAGCACAACCTTACGCCTACGACAAGCAATATCTTTGTGTCGTATAACATCACGCCAAATATATCGCTGTCGGTCGGTTCAGAGTTTCTTACAAAGGACCTCAAGTCGAAGATGCGTGTACGCGACAAAGAGTATGAAATGTCAATCTTAAACAAGAAAGACGTCTTTCATCCTTATATATTGTTCAGATGGACAATAAGAAAGAACCAGAAGAAGAGAATAGACCTGGACAACAATATCGTGAAGGACATACAGGATGACATCAACTTGATGAACCGTAAATATTAGTTTGATTTTCGGGTGGTATAATATAAATGAAATAAATTTAAACTCAAACGTCAATACGACTCGATGCAGTGCGGCATAGCATGCAGTGCATGATATGCCGCCACTACGGCGCAGGCCAAACCGGCATCATTGCAAGTTTTCCATGAAAAAACGTTGTTTATGATGTCACAAAGGGCAATGTGTGTACGTCTAATAACTGAAGACTTAAGATATTTAACCATATCCTTTCTGACTCAAAAGGGCATGGGTTATGTAAAACAAAAAAATATATAATATGAGATTTCTGCTTTTCATAATTTTCGCCTTGATATCTGTAGGTTCGGGCGCTCAGGAAAACAAGTATGGCATGACTGGCCGTGTTGTAGACAAAGAAGGCATGGCTGTGATGCGTGCAAGTGTAACTTTAACCATGGCCGGCGACAGTGCGTTCAGACGGCAGACTGTGGCTGACGACAATGGAGTGTTCTCGTTTAGCGCCCTTGACAACGGCAATTACGAGCTGAAGATAACATATATCGGACTTGCCGACTACATAAGCGATATAACCGTGAAAGGCAATACAGACCTGGGGGATATACGCATGGACGACTCGGCCGAGATGCTCGAAGGCATAACCGTAATGGCCAACTACACCAGGCAGAAACGTACGGGCGAAACCATTGTGAAAGTGAAAGGAAATCCGCTGACAAAGGGAAAGAGCACACAAGATTTTCTTAAATATGTGCGCGGCATAGATGTTACGGAAAGCAGTCTGAGCCTGAACGGAAAGCAGAATACCCTTATCTATCTGGAAGACAGAAAGATAAGTTTCGACCAGCTCAAGTCGATACCGCCTTCAATGATTGAAGACATTGAGATAATTCCGTTTGCCGACGGCTCGTATGGCGAGAAGGCTACGGGCGGAGTGGTGAAAATACATCTTAGGCAAGAAGGAGGCCTCATAGGCTCGGCAACCGTATACGGAGGTATGAACACCGAGGATCTGTACGGCGAATCGCCGAGGCTGAACCTGCTTTACACCAAGGGAAAATTTACGATTAACAACTATCTGACGGCCTTTGAGTACGGGAAATATCCTGACATCCTCACAAAGGAATATAACAGCAGCGACGACTCTTACACATATAAGCACAACACAACCAGATACAGGATTTTCGGCGACAACCTGTCGCTGAGATACGCCTTCAACAAGACAGACAGGATAGACCTGTACGGCGGAGTGTCGGCAAGCTGGAACAGAACGTCAAAGAACAGCATTAGCGGAAACGACACTCTTGATATAAAGGCAAAGCCAATCAGCCGTGCATACAGCATAGGCACACAATACCGCAAGGGACTGGGCAACGGAGGTGAAAACTTCTTGAACATGCGTATAGACTATTCAAAAAACAAATATGACAACGGGCAGGAATACAACACAAACGGGATGTTTGACAATGCCAGGCAGAATTATGACATCGACTTTGTGACTGTATCACCATACGCCCATTTCAAGTTTAACGACAAAATGAATCTGACAGCCGGCCTTGAATATTACTATATGTCCAACATGAACAACAACCGCGGCACAAAGACGATGTCATATATAGAAGACGGCAAGTTTTGTCTGAATCAGGATTACTATTCTGCATGGGCTGAATACAGCCTGATACCGAGCAAGTCGCTGTTCTTGAAGTTCGGGATGAGATACAGCGGAACGAACGAGAAATACAAGGATTACCTGGACAGTTCAAACAACTTCGAAAGATGGCAGGACGGAATATGCCCCTCTCTGTCAGGACAGTGGACCATCGACGAAAACAAGATGAGATATTTGAACATCAGCTACCGCCGCATGTTCTATCTGCCCAACTACGGCTACCGTATTCCTAATGTGACATGGCAGGGAGACGACCTCTACAGCATAGGCAACACGGATCTTAAAAAAGAGGTGTATGACGATGTAGAACTGTATTTCTCTTTAAACAGACGTTTATCTTTCTCATATAGCATGAGCTACGGAAGCGACATTGTGAGCGTAATCATGCATAAGGACGAAAACCGCCCGGGCGTGTATTACACCAGGCCTGAAAACTCAGCCTACTGCATGCAGCAGTCGCTCACGATGAACTATACGGGGCGTATATTCAGCTTCTGGCACACAAATACCAGCATTGCATATCTATACAGACATTCACGCAGCGGCGAGAACAAGATTAACCACGGAACTTTTACGTTCAGAAGCAACAACGACTTCAAGATAAACAAGTATTTAGGACTTACGCTCAACATGACAGCATCGAGCAAAAGCAGGACTGAAAGCTACGAGAATAATGCAAGGTTCAAAATGGACGTAAGCGGATATGTGTCGCTGATGAAAGGAAAGATGAACGTGAGCCTTCTGTACGAAAACATACTCTACAACACAAAGAAACTTACTATGTTCGGTGAAGGCTGGGAGAAGAGACGCACTTTGCTTACACCGGATTCGCACGTAGTGCTGTTTGTTACATGGAACTTCACGGCAGGAAAGAAGATAAAGAATCAGAAGCTGCCTACAATCAGCAATACGCAGATGGAAACTCCTACGTTCTGAGAAGTGAAGAGATAGGAGTGAAAGATAAGAGTGAAGGAATAAGGTTAGATGCCGGTCATTTCAAATGTTGTATTGTAAGATGTTGTACAGATGTAAATTGGCATAACATTTGAAAACTTCGCTCTTCACTCTTATCTCTTCACTCACATAATGTATTTCAATTTAAATAAAATGTGCCTATTTATTTTGAAATTAACTTTACATGCATTATCTTTGCAACTGAAACAATACGGTTTAAACCATTAATGGAAGAAATTATAATTATTCTGCTATTGATATTTTTCAACGGAATATTTTCAATGTCCGAGATAGCAGTTATATCAGCGAGAAAGGTAACATTAACAAACGACGAGAAGAAGGGGAGCAAGGGCGCAAAGACTGCCCTCAGGCTGGCCAACGACCCCGACCGGTTTTTATCCACCGTACAGATAGGCATCACGCTTATCGGCATTCTCACAGGTATCTATTCGGGTTCGGCCATATCGGGCAAGTTTGCTGACGTGCTCGAGCATGCCGGTATGTCGGCATCATGGGCCTATCCCGTGGCACAGACAATAATAGTAGTCATTGTTACATATCTGACGATAATTCTTGGCGAGCTTGTTCCGAAGCGCATAGGCATGAGCGTTGCCGAGCGCGTGTCAAAGGTAATATCGCGCCCTATGTATGTGCTGTCGCTCATAGCCAGTCCGTTCGTATGGATTCTGTCAAAGAGCACAGAGGCAATAGTCAACCTGCTCGGCGTTAAGAATGCGGAGAGCAAGGTTACAGAGGAGGACATAAAGTCGATCGTTCAGGAAGGTAAGGAAGACGGCGAGGTGCAGGAAGTTGAGCAGGACATCGTTGAGCGCGTGTTCATGCTTGGCGACCTTAAGGTAAATTCGCTTATGACACACCGCTCAGAGGTGGTTACGCTCGACGTGAACATGACTAAGGACGAGATAAGACAAGTGCTCAACGACGACCTCTATGAGTCGTATCCCGTTATAGACCACAGCCTAGAGAACATCGTAGGCGTAGTGTCGCTTAAGGATCTTATCTTCAGGCTCGACGCAAGCACTCTCAACCTGAAGGAGATAATGCGTCCGGCTGTTTATTTCTACGAGAACATGAGCGTGTATAAGGCTCTCGAACAGATGAAGGAGAAACGCCTTACGCAGGCCTTTATCTGCGACGAGTTCGGAAGCTTTCAGGGCGTAATCACTCTGAGAGACATCCTTGAGGGCCTTGTAGGAACTATAGACGAGGTGAACAACGAACCTGACATCATAGAGCGTGAAGACGCAGCTAGCTGGCTTGTTGACGGACAGTGCTCTTTCTACGACTTCCTGTCTTATTTTGACAAAGAAGACCTGTACGACGGCGAACAGAACTACAACACCTTAGCCGGACTGATAATAGAGCAGCTGAAGCATATACCGCAGTCGGGCGAGCGTGCCGAATGGAACGGTTTCAACCTCGAGATTGTCGACATGGACGGTGCGCGTATTGACAAAGTGCTTGTAACACTGAAAAAAGAAGAATAATACGCTATAAATATTAAGCGCCGGCTGATTTTGAGTAATAGATTTTGTAGATTGTATTATTTTCAGTATTTTTGCAACGAATGATATAATCTAATCTTTTGCAATGGAAATACAATCAGCTCAGAAATTTCAGGCTCTTTCGATAGCAAGACTGATAATGCAGGCAATGAATTATGAATGTTGCCAGTATTTTGTCGGTCCTGACCACACTCTCGATGATTTTGAGCGTGTGATGACAGAACTCGTGCTTTCGGAAGATTCGCAGTACAGCTATAAGAACACCATGGTGGCTATAGACGAGGACGGCGGAGTTTGCGGTATGTGCGTGTCTTACGACGGCGGACATCTGCACGACTTGCGCAAGGCTTTTGTCAAGGCCATGAATGACAACTTCGGCCGCGACTTCAGCAATATAGCTGACGAGACAGGGCCGGGCGAGCTGTATATCGACAGCATAGCCGTACCTGAAAACTGCCGTGGCAAGGGCGTGGCAACCGTATTGCTCAATGCCGTTATCGAAAAGGCCAAGGGCATGGGGCTGCCTGCTGTAGGACTGCTCGTAGACACCGGTAATCCGAAGGCTGAGAAACTTTATGGCAGGGGGGGATTCAAGTTCGTAGGCAACAACACCTGGGGCGGACATCCCATGAAACATTTGCAGTATGTAATTAACTGAGAATAAATTGACGCATGCAGGACAGTAAATATTTAGTAGCTAACGACCGTGACGCCCAATGGGGACTTGTCGTAAATACTGTGGGATACGACGAAGTGGGCCCTGACGAGGACTATCCTACCAAGGGGCATGGCGACGGATATTTTTTTGATGTTGAGCGCGGCCGCGTGCTTGATGAATATCAGATGCTCTATCTTATAGAAGGCGAGGGCATATTCTCGTCGGAGCATGTTAGGAATGTTCATATCAAGGCCGGTGATATCTTCTTGCTGTTTCCGGGAGAGTGGCATACGTACCATCCTCTGCCGGGAGTGTTCTGGAAGAGCTATTGGATTGGCTACAAGGGCCGCAACATGGACGACCGTATGCGCTACAACTTCCTGTCGCTCGAGAAGCCCGTATATCATGTAGGTTTCAGCGGCGACATCGTTTATCTGTATAACTCGGCCATAAAGGCTGCAAAGGAGGAGGCTGCCTATTCGCAGCAGATACTTGCCGGCATCGTGAACAATCTGCTCGGTCACATGTATGCGCTTGAACGCAACATGGAGCTTAACCGCCGCGGCGGATATGTAGATATGATAAACAAGGCACGCCTGCGCATACGCGAGGGTGTGGAGTCGAAGATAACGGTGCAGGAGATTGCGGCAGAACTTGGCTCAAGCTATTCTAACTTCCGCAAGCTGTTCAAGGAATACACCGGCATGTCGCCGGCGCTTTATCAGCAGGACCTGCGCCTGCAGCGTGCAAAGGAATTGCTGTCTACCACAGACATGAGTATAAAGGAGATTGCCTACAGGCTCAACTTTGATTCGCCTGACTATTTTTCAAGTAAGTTTAAGGTGAAGATAGGCTGTAAGCCAAGCGAATATAGAGCTGGCACAAGATGACAGTGCGGCTGAAGGCTTTTTAGAATAGAATCGGTCATTAGTCATAATCAATGTCTAATGGCCGATTTTTTTATTGCTGCATACACCTTATTTTATTATATGCCCGTTCCATGACAATCTGCTCAATGTCAAAACGGAAAATTTTTATGACCTGCTGGGAGATAAATGATGCGTAGGCAGAGCAAGTGGATATATAAAAAGAGGAAATGCATCATAAGCGTGCATTTCCTCTTTTTTTGTATTTTGTGCACCCCATGCACGGTTGCGTCATGAGATGCGTGCCGTTATCGACGGATGACTATGTTATAGTCCGATGAATGTCTTTTCTACCCAATAGATCAATATTCCGGCCATGTATCCTGCAAATGCTATAAGAGAAATCCTCTTCATATACCAGCCGAAAGTAATCTTTTCGAGACCCATGACAACAACGCCTGCGGCAGATCCGATGATGAGCATAGAGCCGCCCACGCCGGCGCAGTAGGCCAGGAGCTGCCAGAATATGCCGTCCTGTGTCATGTCGCCCACTTCGGCAATAGGATACATACCCATGCATCCTGCTACGAGAGGCACATTGTCAACGATGCTCGACAGCACGCCGATAATGCCTGTTACGATATAATGGTTGCCGTTGAATGTTGTGTTGAGGCCTTCGCCCAGAGTGGTCAGCACGCCTATTGTCTCAAGACAGGCAACAGCCATAAGTATGCCGAGGAAGAACAGAATGGTGCTCATGTCGATGCGTGAAAGGATGTTTACAACTCTTTTCTGCATTGCACCCCTCTCCTCATTTTTGTGCAGATGGCGATAGAACAGTTCGGTTACGGTCCACAGCACGCCGAGCACCAGCAATATGCCTACAAACGGAGGCAGATGAGTTATCGACTTGAATATAGGAACGAAGATAAGACCGCCCACACCGATGAGGAACACCGTCTTGCGCTGTCTCTTTGTCAGTTCGTTGGTCTCAGCCGTCTTGCCTCCGGCTATTGCCGGAACAGCTATTTCGCCTTTGAGCGACAGCGACAGCAGGTAGGCAGGCAGAGCCACAGAAACAAGCGACGGCACAATAAGTTCCTTTATAACTCCTGCAGCCGTTATCAGACCTTTGTTCCACAGCATGATTGTCGTAACGTCACCAATAGGCGAGAAGGCACCTCCTGAGTTGGCCGCTATAATCACGAGCGACGCATATATGAGTCTGTCTTTACGTTCCTGAATCAGCTTTCGCAGAATCATTATCATAACGATGCTGGTCGTCAGGTTGTCGAGGATGGCCGAAAGGAAGAACGTCATGAACGTTATTCGCCACAAGAGAGTCTTCTTGTTTTTCGTCTTCATCATGTCGCGGACGAAGTTGAAGCCGCCGTTCTGGTCAACCACCTCAACGATGGTCATTGCACCCATAAGGAAGAACAGTGTGGTTGAAGTGCTTCCCAGATGCTTCTCAATTATTTCATTTACAGCAAGCGATATCTTATCGCCGGCAACACCGGGCAGGTAGCTTCCCGGATCGAACATAAATATTGTCCAGCAGCCCACCAGCATAAGCAGCGCAATAGCAGCCTTGTTCACCTTGGTGAAGCTTTCGAGGGCAATACACAGATAACCGATGATAAATACGGTTACGATAGCTAATGTTAAAGTTGACATTTTTAATTATTTAAGATTAGTTCATATTATCGTGCAAATTTAGTAATTATTTTCTACTCCAATAAAATATTTACTGAAAAATACTTTGTTCGTGTTATAATCTGGTCCTGTTTTCTGCCTTTTTGTGACGTGTTGTTATGCTTGTTTTCTTCATCTTTGTCTGTTTGTGCCGTGAGTCATCCCGTCGGAAGTAACAATATGTCTGTCCGTTCCGTGAGTCGTGATTTTGCCCTCGGGACGATATGTTTGTCCTTACGAAAACGTTTGCAAAGAAGTGATGCACAGATGCTTTCATAATGTTAAGCTAAGTTTTATTCTCAAATCTTATTGTCTAAAAATCAAATTGTTATATTCACTTATTTGAAATAATCTTTATCTTTGCAGAAATTAATTTAATACGCTAAAAACATACTAATATACTAAATGGGCAATTCAAAATGTTTCTTTGCTGTCGACCTTGGAGCTACAAGCGGCAGGACTATCGTCGGCACTCTTTCAGACGGTAAGATAAAGTTAGAGGAGATTACACGCTTTCCTAACAACCTGATAGAGACCGGCGGACATTTTTACTGGGATATTTACGCTCTTTATTTCGAGATAATAAAAGGCTTGAAGATTGTGGCAAAACGTAACGTCGAGATAACCAGCATAGGCATCGACACATGGGGCGTCGACTTCGTATGTGTGGGCGACGACGGCGCGCTGCTGCGCAATCCGTTTTCATATCGCGACCCTCACACGTTTGGTGCGATGGAGGAGTATTTCGAAAAGGAAGTGTCAAAGGAGAAAGTGTATGGCGCCACAGGCATACAGTTTATGAACTTCAATTCGCTGTTTCAGCTTTATGCCATGAAACGCGACGGCAATTCGGCTCTGAAGAATGCCGAGAAGATACTCTTCATGCCTGATGCGCTCAGCTGGATGCTCACGGGCGAGGCTGTATGCGAATATACCATAGCTTCAACAAGCCAGATGCTCAATCCGGTTACGAAAGAGCTCGACGAGATGCTGCTCGAGAGTCTCGAACTTCCGCGCGGCAAGTTTGGCAAGATGGTTGTTCCCGGCTACAGGATAGGCGTGATCACTGATGAGGTGCAGAAGATGACAGGGCTTGGCCCCGTGCCGGTGATAGCCGTTGCAGGTCATGACACGGCAAGTGCCGTGGCTGCCGTGCCTGCTGCCGACGAGAAGTTTGCCTATCTCAGCAGTGGCACATGGAGCCTTATGGGCATTGAGACCAAGGACGCCATAATTAACGGACGCAGCTATGAGCTGAACTTCACCAATGAGGGCGGAGTGGAAGGCACCACACGCTTCCTTAAGAATATCTGCGGCATGTGGCTGCTTGAGCGCTGCCGCAAGGAGTGGGGCGACGAGGCTCCTTCTGACTATGGCGTGCTGCTGGCAGACGCAATGAAGGTTACTGCCTTTCAGAGCATCATAAACCCCGACGACGAGATGTTTGCCAATCCTGCCGACATGCAGGCTGCCATAAAGCAGTATTGCGCAGAGACAGGTCAGCACGTACCCGAAGGCTATGCCGAGATATGCCGCTGCATACTCGACAGTCTGGCTCTGCGTTACCGTCAGGTGTTCGGCTATCTTAAAGAAATGTCGGTGTTCCCGATAAACACTCTTCATATTATCGGTGGCGGCTCGCTCAACGAGTATCTCAACCAGTTTACGGCCAACGCCACAGGCGTCACCGTGCTTGCCGGTCCGCAGGAATGCACCGCTCTTGGCAACATCATGCTCCAGGCTAAGGCTGCCGGAGCCGTTGAGGACATCTTCGACATGCGCCGCATCATAGCCGACAGCGTGAGTATGAAGCGCTTCGAGCCTAAGGACAAGGCTGAGTGGGATGCTGCTTACGAGAAATACCTGAAGGTGGTAGAGTCAAAAGAAATAATAAAACGAATAAACCAAAAAATTATAAAACTTATAACTTATGAAAGAAGAAATGATAAATAAGGCTTACGAGATAGCCAAAGAGCGCTATGCCGAGCTTGGCGTTGATACAGAGAAAGTGTTGAATCAGATGCAGGACTTTCATCTCAGCCTGCATTGCTGGCAGACAGATGACGTTATCGGTTTCGAGAACCTTACAGGTTCGCTGAGCGGCGGTATCGCTACAACCGGTAACTATCCCGGACGCGCACGCAACATAGACGAAGTGAGAGCTGACATAATAAAGGCTAAGTCGCTCATCCCCGGAACTCACCGTCTGAACCTTCATGAAATATACGGCGACTTCAAGGGCGAGGCTGTCGACCGCGACCAGGTTGAGCCTAAGCACTTTGCAAGCTGGATAGAGTGGGGTAAGGAGAACAACATGAAGCTCGACTTCAACTCTACTTCATTCTCTCACCCAAAGAGCGGCAACCTTTCTCTGGCAAATCCCGACGAAGGCATACGCAACTTCTGGATTGAGCACACAAAGCGTTGCCGTGCCATTGCCGAGGAAATGGGTAAGGCACAGGGCGATCCTTGTATCATGAACCTCTGGGTGCATGACGGAAGCAAGGACATGACAGTGAACAAGCTGAAATACCGCGAACTGCTCAAAGACTCTCTCGACCAGATCTTCGCAACAAAATATGACAACATGAAGGACTGCATAGAGAGCAAGGTGTTCGGTATCGGTCTTGAAAGCTATACTGTAGGCTCAAACGACTTCTACACATCTTACGCTGCGCAGAACAACAAGATGATTACACTCGACACAGGCCACTTCCATCCTACAGAGAGCGTTGCCGACAAGGTTTCGGCCATGCTGCTCTATGTTCCTGAGCTGATGCTGCATGTAAGCCGTCCGATCCGCTGGGACTCAGACCACGTTACAATCATGGACGACCCGACACTCGACCTATTCAGCGAGATTGTACGTGCAGGTGCTCTCGACCGCGTACACTATGGCCTCGACTACTTCGACGCTTCAATCAACCGCATCGGTGCTTATGTCGTTGGTAGCCGTGCCGCACAGAAGTGCATGCTGCGCGCTCTGCTCGAGCCGCTGGCAACACTGCGCAAGTATGAAGACGAGGGCAAGGGCTTTGAGCGTCTGGCTCTGCTCGAGGAGGCTAAGGCTCTTCCGTGGAACGCTGTTTACGACGAGTTCTGTCTGCGCAACAATGTGCCTGTTGGTCAGGCTTTCATTGCCGACGTAGAGCAGTATGAAAAGGACGTAACATCAAAAAGAGGTTAATATAGTAGACAGAAAGACAAATGAAAAGAGTTGAGAATCGAGAAATATTTCTCAACTCTTTTTTAATTAATAATCCATAGTTTATAATCTTTTCAGTTTCTTCTGATGGAAATAATAATAGGACTGATAATAATAGCTGTGGGCGCATTCTGCCAGTCGAGCTGTTATGTGCCCATCAACAAAATAAAGAAATGGAGCTGGGAGTCTTATTGGCTTGTGCAGGGTGTCTTTGCGTGGCTCGTGTTCCCGCTGCTCGGCGCCTTGCTGGCAGTGCCTTCTGGCCACAGTCTCGCTGAAGTGTATATGGCAGACCCCGTGGCGGCTTTGTGGACAATGTTCTTTGGCGTATTGTGGGGCATCGGCGGCCTTACGTTCGGCCTTTCTATGCGCTATCTCGGAGTGGCTCTCGGACAGAGCATTGCTCTCGGCACATGCGCCGGACTCGGAACCATACTCACCCCCATATTTACGGGCAACACACAAGACCTTACGATGCCCGTTATCGTAGGCGTGGTGGTTACGCTGATAGGTATTGGCGTTATTGGCGTGGCAGGCAACATGAAGTCGCAGTCGCTCAGTGACGAAGAGAAGAAGAAGGCCGTTAAGGACTTCAACTTCACCAAGGGCATCATCGTTGCGCTGCTTGCAGGATTTATGAGCGCATGCTTCAGCATAGGTCTCGGCTTTGGCGAGCATCTCAACTTCGGCGACGCCACCGACCCGATGTTCCGCACGCTGCCCGCAACGTTCCTCGTTACGCTGGGCGGCTTTGTCACCAACGCGGTATACTGTTTCTACCAGAACGGCAAGAACCGCACATGGGGCGACTATTCGCAGACAAGCCTTTATCTTAACAACATCGTGTTCTGCGCCCTTGCCGGACTGCTGTGGTACAGCCAGTTCTTCGGTCTTAGCCTTGGCAAGGGATTCCTGACCGATTCGCCCGTGCTGCTCACATTCTCATGGTGCATACTGATGGCCCTCAACGTAACCTTCAGCAATGTATGGGGAATAATACTGAAAGAGTGGAAAGGCTGTTCGCAGAAGACCATCGCCGTGCTCGTGGCCGGCATTATCATACTTGTTGTGTCTTCGTTCCTTCCCCAGCTGTTGAAGTGAGTCGGGCGAATGACGCAAATAAGGTAAAAAAGTTTTTCCTGAAAACTCATCACTCGTCACATCAGCGTGTAACTTGTTGATTTTTACTGACTTGTGGCGTGATGAGTTGCAGCTGTAAAACGTCACCATATATCACCTGCCTTGCTTGGGCGTGATGTTTGGTGACGTTTTGCTTATTCAACTCATCACACGTTATGTCTCTGTCTGTCAGAGGGTTGCGTGCAGATGTGATGAGTGACGAGTTTTTCTGAAAAAATATATTGTTTGGCTGTATAACGCAAGTGGTCTGATTTGGCTTAAAAAACTTCTTGTATTTATCAGTGCTGTTTCATGGCATGCAATATGTGGCTTTTCGCAATGTAAAAAGCCACATATCAGCCTGTAAAAAGCCACCTTTTACAGGGCAGAATGCCGTCTTTTACAAATCTTGCTGTTTCAGGATAAGTCTGCCATCATGAGGTGTGAATAATCGTCTCAGTAAAATCAGCCGTAACATAAACTTTTATGTAGCTACGTCCTGTTGGTCTATGGTTTCAATCCAAATCGTTATTAGTTTTCAGTCTGTATTTTTGCTTTATATTGAGTGGATTTTAGTTAGATTTTTCGCAGGAATGGCAGGCTATGTCAAGAAAAAGTGAACATAAAGACGGGCTGAAAGTATGAATGCCAAAAATAGATAAAGCTATGGCGGCTTGATGCCGATTGGGGTTTAATTTTATGGTGTGTCAGCATGTCTATTCAGCCGCAAATATGGTCCTGCCTGATATTGAAACCCCATAAAATAACAGAATCCCAATGCTTCACAGCATCAGGATTCCGCCGTCTAAATAGACTCTTAAACTAATATTATCTGAGAATGATAAGATTTTTATTCAAACTTTATTTAGGCAAGTTAAATGCCTTAGACATTTCAGCCATCTGCTCGTCGCTCATGCCTTCAGGCTCTTCGCCCATGTTCTTGGCAGCGATGTATATCAGGGCGCTCTTGTTCAGCACGTCAACCTGATCGAATGCCTGCATGATGTCGTTGTCGATGGCAAACACTCCGTGCTTCTCCCACATTGCCACGTCGTAGTCGTCAAGCTGTCTTACAGTTTCTTCTGCAAGCTCAACGCTGCTGGGCAACTGATAAGGAATGATGCCCAATCCGCGCGGACAGAAAGCCTTTGTCTCCGGAATCATGCTCCAAAGCAGCTTCGTTAGCACGTCTTTGCCCAAGAACTTGCGTATGTGTGTCATTGCAACAAGCTCAATCGGGTGAGTGTGCAGCGATGCGCGGTAAGGAGAGCCTTTCTCAATCAGATGGTCGTGCACCATGAGATGCGAAGGCAGCTCGCTCGTGGGATTAACCACGTTGTCGGCTATGATCACATAGCTTGCGCAGTCGTCAAGTATACGGATTACGCTTCCGTTCTCCATTGGCCAGCGGGCCAAGTCGCGCATTCTGCGGTTTGTTCCTTTACAGAAGAAGTATGTGCCTTTAAGATGAGGCAGCGTTACTCCTATTTGCTTCACTTCACTTATGGCCGGCATCTGTCTTATTTCGTCGTCAACCAGCTCTGTGATGTTTATTGTAATGTTTCCTCCGTTTCTTTCAGCCCATCCCTTCTGCCAAAGATAACCGGCTACTTCAGCCACTTTGTCAATTTCTTTCTTCAATGCGGGACGTCCGTCAAGTATACTTTTCATATTTTGATTATTTTGACTGCGCAAATTTACAAAATTGAACATAATGACCACTTCGTGATTTGATATTAAAACTCGGATTTTTGACGGATGATTTTTTCTTGCCTTTCAGCGTATGTAACCATGATTCTTAATCCGGATGTTCATTTTTCGAACATGACGATGTGTTTAGTAAAGTATTCCTGATGGAAGCCTGTCTGCGGAGAGATAATCCGCGCCATGCGGTTTTCGCTCACAAGCGATGTGCAAATATACGTTCTTTTTCTTGAAAATCTATGGATACAACCTATAATTTTTGTCAAAAATGTAAGCATTGACATGCGTATTATGGCTTTATTCGTGTATTTATAAGGTGTGGCAATGCCTGTGATGCGGTGGCTGAAAGTGCTTAAAAAGGCATGATTTGGCAGGTTGAGTGAAGAAAGACATAATAATTTAAACAATTTTAATATGACATTTTCCATTGCCTTGCGTCATATCGTAAGATATAAATATTTCTACTATGATCTACAATGAATTAGGAAAAACAGGAATGCGTGTGTCTAATCTCAGCTTTGGCGCCTCTTCTTTAGGCGGCGTCTTTCATGACATACGCGAGTCAGAGGGCATAAAAGCAGTCCATACGGCAGTTGACAACGGAATTAACTTTATAGACGTATCTCCATATTACGGTCATTACAAGGCCGAGATGGTATTGGGAAAAGCCTTGAAGGAAATACAGCGCGACAGATATTATCTTTCGACAAAGGTGGGACGCTACGGCGAGAACGGCGTCAACACCTGGGACTATTCTGCCAAGCGCGTAACCGACAGTGTCTACGAGAGCATGGAGCGCCTAAACATTGACTACATCGACTTGATTAATGTTCATGATGTTGAGTTTGCCGACCTCAATCAGGTTGTCAACGAGACTCTGCCCGCACTGGTGAAGCTCCGCGAGGAAGGAGTGGTGAAGCATGTGGGCATCACCGACCTGCAGCCCGAAAACCTTAAATGGGTGATAGAGCATGTCCCGGCCGGAACAGTTGAGTCTGTGTTGTGTTTCTGCCATTACAGTCTCAACGACGAGATGCTGCTCGACTATCTCGACTTCTTTGAGGCAAACAATGTGGGCATAATAAATGCTTCGCCGTTCTCGATGGGACTGTTGTCGCAGCGCGGTGCACCGGCATGGCATCCGGCTCCGGTGGCTCTTAAGGAGGCTTGCATGCGTGCTTCTGACTACTGCACAGAACACGGCTATCCGATTGAAAAGCTTGCCGTGCAGTATTCTACAAGCAATCCGCGCATCGCCACAACGCTGTTCAGCTCGGCTAATCCTCAGAACGTGCTGAAGAACATCGACTATGTAAATTCGCCGATGGACAGCAGCTTGGTTGAGGAAGTACAGAAGATAATTGGCGACCAGATGCGTGTGCGCTGGGCTAACACATAATATCGCAGGGCAGACATGGACTATAAAATTATAGATGCGCATTCACATTTGTGGCTGCGCCAGGATACTTCTTGGAACGGAATGCCGGTCAGGACATTGAAGAATGGCCGGTCGTTCTTTCTTACGGAAGAGGTGCAGATGGTTCCGCCGTTTATGATAGACGGCGTAAACAGCGCCGAGGTGTTCCTCTCTAACATGAACTACGCACAGGTGGGCGGAGCTGTTGTCGTGCAGGAGTTTATCGACGGCATACAGAACGACTATCTGGCAAAAGTGAAGAGCGACTATCCCGAACGCTTCTTTGTGTTCGGCATGTGCGATTACTTTAAGCCCGGATTCTATGACACGGCAGCTTCGCTTATCGATAGCGGCTTCAAGGGTATTGCCATACCTGGCCACAGGCTGATATTGAGCGACGGAAGAGTAAACCTGAATTCTCCCGAAATGATGAAGATGTTTCATCTGATGGAGGACAAGGGCGTCATCCTGTCGTTATGTCTAGCTGAAAACAACTTGCAGAACGGCGAGATCAAGGAGGTGATAGAGGAGTGTCCGCGCCTGAAGATTGCTATAGGACATTTCGGCATGGTTACCGCCCCGGGCTGGGAAGACCAGATAAAGCTCGCCCTTAACGACAACGTGATGATAGAGTCGGGCGGCATAACATGGCTGTTCAACAAAGAGTTCTATCCCTTTAACGGAGCCGTCAGGGCTATCAGGGAGGCCATAGACATGGTTGGTGCCGACAAACTGATGTGGGGATCAGACTATCCGCGCACCATAACGGCCATAACCTATAAGATGTCTTATGACTTTATCCTGAAGACCAATGATCTGACAGACAGGGAAAAAAGACTGTTCCTCGGCGAGAATGCTGAAAAGTTCTATGGCTTCAACAATCTGCCTGACCTGCCATACGTAAAGAATATGTCGGAGTAAATAATATGATGTCGTTATGAAAAAAAATAACTATATAGTGCCTTTGTCGCTGATATTCTGCCTGTTTTTTCTATGGGCGATAAGCAGCAATCTGCTGCCGACGATGATAAGGCAGCTGATGAAGACCTGCGAGCTCAACACTTTTGAGGCTTCGTTTACAGAGACGGCTTACTGGCTGGCCTACTTTATCTTCCCTATACCAATAGCCATGTTCATGAAACGTTACAGCTACAAGGCCGGCATCATCTTTGGCTTGTGCCTTGCCTCGCTGGGCGGCTTCCTGTTCTTCCCGGCAGCTATGATCAAGTCATACAGGGTTTATCTGTGTGTCTTCTTCATTATAGCCACGGGTATGTGCTTCCTTGAGACGGCTGCCAATCCGTATGTAACAGTATTGGGCAAGCCGGAGACGTCAATAAGGCGTCTTAACCTGGCCCAGTCGTTCAACGGTCTTGGCGCGTTTATCTCTGCCATGTTCTTGAGCAAACTGGTGCTGAGCGGCAATAATTACACGCGTGAGACATTGCCCCTGAGCTATGAAGGCGGCTGGGAGGCCTACATTCAGCACGAAACCGAGTCGATGCGTCTGCCGTATCTGCTTCTGGGCACGCTGCTGATTGTCGTGGCGCTGATATTCGTGTTTACGAAATTTCCTAAAATAGCAGATGAAAGCAAGTCGGGCGAGGCCCGCGGCGAAGGCAAGCTTATCGACTTCTCCGTGCTCAGGCATTCACACCTGCGCTGGGGCGTCATCGCACAGTTCTTCTATAACGGCGGACAGACGGCCATCAACAGCCTCTTCCTTGTTTACTGCTGTGTGTATGCCGGACTTGATGAGGCCACAGCCACAACGTTCTTCGGCTTCTACATGCTGGCGTTTCTGGCAGGCCGCTGGGTGGGCACTGCGCTGATGATAAAGTTTAAGCCGTCGCACATGCTTATGGTATATTCAATCTTGCTGATAATCCTGTGTGGCGTTATCTGCGCTTTTGGCGGACATGTAGGCATTTATGCCATGCTTGCCGTGTCGTTCTTCATGTCTATTATCTATCCCACACAGTTCTCCTTGGCCCTGCAGGGATTGGGCGACCAGACCAAGAGCGGTTCGGCATTTCTTGTCATGGCCATTGTCGGCAACGCCTGTCTGCCGCAGCTTACGGCATATTTCATGCATGCCAACGAAGAGATGTACTACATCGCATACATTGTGCCAATGATATGTTTCGCTTTTTGCGCATATTATGGCTGGAAAGGATATAAAGTGATAAATTAAAATAAAAACAAACGTAGAAAAAAATGAAAGCAGTTCGTATTGCCGCACCTCAGGAGATTGGTGTGGCTGAAATAGAAAAGCCGGTGATAAAGGCTGATGAGGTTTTACTGAAAATAAAATATGTAGGATTCTGCGGATCCGACCTTAATACTTACCGCGGCAACAACCCAATGGTGAAGCTTCCTGTCGTTCCCGGACACGAGGTGGGTGCCGTTATCGAGGAAGTTGGTGCCGACGTTCCCGACACACTGAAGAAGGGAATGGTTGTTACGCTTAACCCTTACACAAATTGTGGTAACTGCGCCTCTTGCCGCAACGGACGCTATAATGCCTGTGAGCACAATGAAACTTTGGGCGTGCAGCGTCAGGGCGTTATGTGCGAATATGCAGCTCTGCCTTGGACAAAGGTCATACCGGCAGGCGATATTCCTGTGCGCAGCTGCGCCTTGATAGAGCCTATGAGCGTCGGCTTCCATGCAGTGTCGCGTGCTGAGGTTACAGACAACACCTTCGTAATGGTTATCGGTTGCGGAATGGTGGGCCTTGGTGCTGTTATGCGTGCGTCTTTGCGTGGTGCAATAGTCATTGCTGCCGACATCGACGACGAGAAGCTTGCGCTTGCCAAGGAGGCTGGAGCAACATATGCAGTTAACACCATGACAGAGGATGTTCATCAGCGCATACAGGAGATAACCGGAGGCTATGGTGCCGATGTTGTCATCGAGGCTGTAGGCAGTCCTGCCACTTACGTTATGGCTGTCAACGAGGTTGGCTTTACCGGACGTGTGGTTTGCATCGGATATGCCAAGAGCGAAGTGGCTTTCCAGACAAAGCTGTTCGTTCAGAAGGAACTTGACATACGCGGCTCTCGCAATGCAACTCCGTCTGACTTCAGAGCCGTTATCAACTGCATTAACACAGGACGTTATCCCATCGAGAAGTTTATATCTAAGGTCGTTACTCCCGAGGAAACTCCTGATGCAATGAAAGACTGGAGCGAGAATCCCGGAAAGATTTTCCGTATTCTTGTTGAGTTCTGATTTAAAGGCTGATATAGGCATTATGCCGGTCAGCGCAAGGTCCTGATGCTGTTCTTTAATTCTGACAGATAAAGACCGGTTGGGATTAAAAGTATTGCGGCCTGCGTCAGACTCACTTTATGAAAGTTGTATGGTTTAGTTATTATAAGCTGCCGGAAGACAAGGCTTTATGCCTGCTCTTCCGGTTTTTTATTGCCTCCTTATCAGCAGATTTTTTGTTCTTTTATTATCGCTGTTTTTTACAGACGTTTCCTGTCTCATGTTTATTAATATTATTCCGTAGGCGCATCCTTTTGTTGTGCGTGAAGGAGTCGGCCGTTTCTCTCACTGCATAAAATAAAATGTAAAAATAAGCATTTCTTTCATTTTATCGTTATAATTTTGCAGGCGAAATAAAATATATTCAATATGGTACAAACATCTAAGGTAAATGCTACGGCGGGAGTGAGCAAAGCCGGACTTGCCGGAATACTCATGACGCTGGGAATTGTTTTTGGAGATATCGGAACGTCACCCTTGTATGTGATGAAAGCAATAACACACACGGGCGAAGCTCTGACAGAAAATTACGTGCTGGGAGCGCTTTCGTGCATAATCTGGACGCTTACGTTGCAGACTACCATAAAGTATGTGCTCATAGCATTGCGTGCCGACAATCATGGCGAGGGCGGAATATTGGCTCTCTACGCACTGTTGCGCCGGCATAAGCGGCGTTGGATTTATGCCATAGCCGTTATAGGAGCCAGCACGCTGCTGGCCGACGGAGTGATAACGCCTGCCATCACCATTACCACAGCTATAGAGGGACTGCGCGGCATCAATCCCGATATACCCGTGCTGCCTGTTGCCATTGCCGTCATCACTGTTGTGTTCTTCGTGCAGCGTTTTGGTACGGAGCATGTAGGCCGTTCTTTCGGCACATTCATGCTGTTGTGGTTCATGCTGCTCGGTGTCGTTGGCCTTATGTGGCTTATAGGCTGTCCGCAGGTTCTCAAGGCCTTTAATCCATATTATGCGGCGCGTCTGCTTATAGAGTCGCCCGTGTGGTTCCTCGTGCTCGGAGCCGTTTTCCTCTGTACCACGGGTGCTGAAGCCCTTTATTCCGACCTTGGACATTGCGGTAAGCACAACATCGCCATCAGCTGGATTTTTGTCAAGATTATGCTCATCCTCAACTATCTCGGTCAGGGTGCGTGGGTGCTTGCCAATCCGGTGCGTGCAGCCGGCAACGACAATCCTTTTTATGCCATCATGCCAGACGGCATGCTGCTCTTTGCCGTGTTTATGGCAACGGGTGCGGCCATCGTGGCGAGCCAGGCGCTCATCAGCGGTTCGTTCTCAATATTGAGTGAGGCGATGAACCTCAACTTCTGGCCCCGCATGAGGATAAAGCACCCTACCAACGTGAAGGGACAGATATATATTCCTACGGTAAACGGATTTATGTATGTGGCCGTGGTGTTTACGGTGCTTCTCTTCGGCGATTCTTCACGCATGGAGGCTGCCTACGGACTGGCTATCACCATAACCATGCTGATGACAACGCTGCTTCTGGGCTTCTATCTGCGCAAGATGTCAGCTCCGCGTTTTGTCGTAATCATTTTTGTCGGTCTTTACTGTGTGCTCGAAGGACTGTTCCTTGCTGCCAACATGTCTAAGTTTGTTGCCGGCGGATGGTTCACCCTGCTCATAGGCGGCTTGCTCTGCTTCATTATGTTTGTGTGGATAAGTGCACGCAAGATACGCAGCCGCTATCTGCGCATAAAGAAACTCAGCGACTATCACGACATAATATCTGCGATAAAGGCAGACAACAGCATACCAAAGTATGCCTCAAACCTTGTGTATGTAAACCATGCACCGACTGAAGGCGGAGTGGACGACAAGCTGCTTTATTCGATAATAAACAAGCAGCCCAAGCGTGCCGACCATTACTGGCTGCTGCACATTGAGTTTGTTGACGCGCCCGACACGCTCGAATACACCTGCAAGGCACTCGTGCCCGACACGCTGTTCAGCATAAACCTGCGCATCGGATTCAGAATTGAGCCGCGCGTCAGCCTGTATCTCCGTCAGATAATAGAAGACTTGGTGGCTTCTGGCGAGGTAGACCTTACCAGCTCTTATCCTTCGCTGCGCAGCAAGGGCATTGCCGGCGACTTCCGCTTCATTATAATCCACCGCATATATTATCCCGAAGATTCGTCAGACCGCCGTCAGAACTTGCTGATGAGCCTCTATGCTATAATAAGACGCATTGGCGTAGACGAGCCTAAGGCGCTCGGTCTCGACACGTCGGTGGTTGTGGTGGAGCGTGTGCCGCTGATTATTTCAGGACAGCGCGACGGCAGCAGAAGGCGTATAGCAAGGGCTGAGCCGGCAGAATGATGCCGCAGAATGTGCAAAAACTATAATAGTTTAGTCTGAAAACATGAGTAATGTGTCTTTCGCTTTGAAAGACACATTACAAAGAATATCAAAAAGTCAGTTTTTTTGTCTAACGGTGTGTATTCTCATTATTTTTGTGTAAGTTTGCATACATGAATAACAATTTGGCAGGCACCGCAAAATGGTGCGAGAATGTTATGGTGGTAGACGCCGACTATATAGATAAAGTGGCGTTCGACCTTATCGTTAATTTTGAAAGGATGATAGAGCGGCGCATCCCGCAGGCCGACATGGCGCGCTGGATTGACTGCATCGGTCTTGACGGAGGACTGCGCGAGGGCGAACACCAGACGCAGGTGATTCTGATACACGGCAAGAACAGGGACAGACTTGACAATTTCAAGCCGTCTGAATATGCCCATGAACTTGACGGCATGGCGTTTAAGGACAACCTGGGAGAGTTCCTTATCAGTGCGCTTCCCGTTGAGGACATTGTCAGCAAGGACGATTTCTTCGTTGAGACGGTAGAGCTTATATGCGCACAGAAAGAAGTGAAGCGTGTTATGGTTGTGCCCGATGCCGAGCGCATCTACGACCGTGTGCGCCATGCCCTGAGAAACGTTGACGACGAAAAGCGTGTAACCGTGTTTGCCATGCAGCCCATGCAGGGCGGCAACTTCCGTCAGGAGATACTCGGCTACTCGCTGATGAGCGCGCTGGGCATAAGGGCCGATGAGATAAAATAGGGAGCGGCAGGGATTATGGCGGAGCGGCAGTCTTGGCGGCCTGATGGCTCTCATCATCCATTACCCGCCCAATAACTCCCATTCCTCCCATAAGTCCCATCCTCAATAATCTTATAAGACAAATAACAAAAAACAAGCAAAATAAATTTTTAAAATGGGAAAAGTATTAATGATTGGAGCCGGTGGCGTAGCTACCGTTGCAGCGTTCAAGATAGCAAAGAATGCTGACGTGTTTACCGAGTTCATGATTGCAAGTCGCCGTAAGGAGAAGTGCGACCAGATTGTCGACGCCATCCACAAGGCCGGAATTAACATGGATATAAAGACGGCGCAGATTGACGCCGACGACGTTGAGCAGCTCAAGGCTCTGTTCAACGACTATAAGCCCGAGCTGGTTATCAACCTTGCCCTGCCTTATCAGGACCTTACCATAATGGACGCCTGTCTGGCTTGCGGATGCAACTATCTCGACACCGCAAACTATGAGCCTAAGGACGAGGCTCACTTTGAGTACAGCTGGCAGTGGGCATACAAGGAGCGCTTCGAGCAGGCAGGACTTACAGCCATTCTTGGCTGCGGCTTCGACCCGGGTGTGAGTGGCATCTACACAGCTTATGCTGCAAAGCATCATTTCGACGAGATTCAGTATCTCGACATCGTTGACTGCAACGCCGGAAACCACCACAAGGCTTTCGCAACAAACTTCAACCCTGAGATTAACATCCGCGAGATTACCCAGAAGGGACTTTACTATAAGGACGGCCAGTGGCTTGAAACCGAGCCGCTCGAGGTTCACAAGGCGCTCACTTATCCTAACATCGGTCCGCGCGAGAGCTATCTGATGCACCACGAAGAGCTGGAGAGCCTCGTTAAGAACTATCCTACAATCAAGCAGGCACGCTTCTGGATGACCTTCGGACAGCAGTATCTTACATATCTCGACGTTATTCAGAACATCGGCATGTCTCGCATCGACGAGATTGAATATGAGGCTCCGCTGGCCGACGGCTCAGGCAAGACAGCCAAGGTTAAGATTGTTCCGCTGCAGTTCCTCAAGGCCGTGTTGCCTAATCCGCAGGATCTCGGCGAGAACTACGACGGCGAGACAAGCATAGGCTGCCGTATCCGCGGTCTGAAAGACGGCAAGGAGCGCACATATTATGTTTATAACAACTGCTCGCATCAGGAGGCTTACAAGGAGACAGGCATGCAGGGCGTAAGCTACACAACAGGTGTGCCCGCCATGATTGGCGCAATGATGTTCTTCAAAGGTCTGTGGCGCAAGCCGGGCGTATGGAACGTAGAGGAGTTTGATCCGGATCCGTTCATGGAGCAGCTCAACAAGCAGGGACTGCCTTGGCACGAAGTGTTCGACGGTGACCTGGAACTGTAATTTAATTCATAATTCATAATTGGAATGATGAGTTTTGAAATTTATAATTCATAATGGGATAGGAGTATTTGGTTCATAACTGTTTAGACAGACATTGGAGATTAAATGCATAGCAACAATGTAAATCATAATTCTCCATTCTCCATTCTCAATTAAATAATTCGAGTGGAACTGTTAGACAGACATTGGAGATTAAATGCATTGCAACAATGCAAATCATAATTTTCCATTCTCCATTCTCAATTAAATAATTCGAGTGGAACTGTTTAGACAGACATTGGAGATTAAATGCATTGCAACAATGCAAATCATAATTTTCCATTCTCCATTCTCAATTAAATAATTCGAGTGGAACTGTTTAGACAGACATTGGAGATTAAATGCATTGCAACAATGCAAATCATAATTTTCCATTTTCAATTCTCCATTCTCAATTACTAAAAAACGCTTTTATATGGCAAAAGAAAAAGATACAGAGGGCATGAGCATACAGGAAGGCAAACTGAAAGCCTTGCAGGCTGCCATGGCCAAAATAGAAAAAGACTTCGGCAAAGGCTCGATAATGAAGCTCGGCGACGAGAACATCGAGCAGGTTGAGGTCATTCCCACCGGAAGCATCGGCCTTAACGCCGCTCTCGGTGTGGGCGGATATCCCCGCGGACGAATAATAGAGATTTATGGTCCTGAGAGCAGCGGTAAGACTACTCTCGCCATTCACGCCATTGCTGAGGCTCAGAAGGCGGGCGGCATAGCTGCGTTTATCGACGCCGAGCATGCCTTCGACCGCTTCTATGCTGCCAAGCTCGGAGTGGATGTCGACAACTTGCTGATATCTCAGCCGGACAACGGTGAGCAGGCTCTCGAGATAGCCGACCAGCTTATACGCTCTTCAGCGATAGACATCCTGGTGGTCGACTCAGTGGCTGCGCTTACGCCGAAAGCCGAGATTGAGGGCGACATGGGCGACAACAGAGTTGGTCTGCAGGCACGACTGATGAGTCAGGCGCTCAGAAAGCTTACGTCTACTATAAGCAAGACCAACACAACGTGCATCTTCATCAACCAGCTGCGCGAGAAGATTGGCGTTATGTTCGGCAACCCCGAGACAACAACCGGCGGTAATGCGCTGAAATTCTATGCCAGCGTGCGCCTCGACATACGCCGCGTTACGAGCATAAAAGACGGCGACAAGGTTATCGGCAATCAGGTTCGCGTAAAGGTGGTTAAGAACAAGGTGGCTCCTCCGTTCCGCAAGGCTGAGTTTGAGATTACCTTCGGCGACGGAATCTCTAAGGTTGGCGAGCTTGTTGACCTCGGCGTTGAGTATGGCATAATACAGAAGAGCGGTTCATGGTTCTCTTATCAGGGAAGCAAGCTGGCTCAGGGACGCGACGCAACCAAGACGCTGCTGAAAGACAATCCTGAACTGTGCGAGGAGATTGAGGCACTGATAATGCAGGCTATATCAGACAGCGTGGAGTAATACGCCGTCTGTCTTGTGTTATAAAGATTTTTGAATATACATCCGGCATGGGCGCAACGGCGTCTGTGCCGGATTTTTTATGTCCTGTAGGGACATACCCCAGGTGTGTTCACATCGCCTTTTTGTATAAATCATGTGCCTTTTATCATCCGGACGTACCTCGGATACGTCCCTACGGTTATCTGTCATGTGTCTTGCATGGCTCTTTATTTTTGAAACTTGCAACGCTTTATTGCCTTTCATTTTGTCATCGTGTTTATGTCAAGATTTTCATGCGAAATAGAAATTGCTTAGGCAGAAATATGGTTTTGCAGGTAAACAATATTTACAAAACATCGTTAAAGGCATGTTTTTGTCAGATTAATATGCCACTTTTTATGCGTTAATGCACTGTTTTTTCATCTTTAACTGGCCGTTTTTGGTGCCAAAAAGTAGTGGTTTTTGCCCGTTTTTCAGGCAAAATCGTTGCACACAACGCTGTAGATTGTCTGAGTAGATTTATTTGTTTAAAATCAACGTTGCAAACGGTCTACTAACTATATCAATATATTTTAACGATTTGGGTGTTGGGCTGTTTCCTTTGATGGTCAGTTCAATAGAATTCATGTCAAGTCCAGCTAACTATAGTAGTTTTGAATGGATTTTCGATGCTACAACCAACACTCGCAAATCTTGAATATCTAATGTTAATCGTTTTCGTCTTGGCATAAAGGCTTTGCATTTAAGACTCTTCTTCCATGACATTATTCTTTTTCTTTTTATCTTCTTCTGGGATTTTATGTAAGACAAAAACTATTACTAAAGATATTATCGTAGTTGTTCCTATTGTTCCTGCTAAAACGTCATGCCCTGTATAGCCAAGAACTAAAGTAATGATACCAAATAAAACTGTTAAGATTCCACCCCAGATTTGTCCATTTCCACTTTGTTTTGTTTGTCGCTCCACAATAGTCTTTTCTATATGCATTCGATGTTCTTGTTGTTTTTCAGCCATTGCCAAAATTCTCTCAGAAGCACCAGACAAAATACTTTCATATCCTTTCAACATTTCGGGTGGCGGCAAAGGTCCTCGAAACGAAGAAGATTCTTCTACTGCATAAAGTGCCCCTACAATAACTTCTCTTTGCTCGTCTGTTAACGATTCAAGAACTTTAGTTACATCTTTAGAGATTTCAATACCATCACTTTCTAAATCCCTCAAAAAATTCTGTTTTTGTTTTGATAATTCAGATAAAGAATTTTTTTCCTCGATTTTATTATCTTGATTCATGTTATTTTCCTTTAAAAAGAGATAATGCTTCTATAAAATATATACCGATTCTTTTCCAATCTGAAACCATAGCATGGTAATCATCATTATTAGATAAATACTTTTTAAAAGAATAATAATTACCGGACACATTCATCATACTCCCTAATCCAGACAATAATGGTTTATCTAGATTAAAATTATCATATACTGAAACATCCATAATATTATATAAACGCTTTCCTGAATTTTTATCAGAAATAGTATATGTATGATTTTTCTTTGTTATCACAAAGTCTTTTGTTGTCTTTATTCTCATTGTAAACACACTATTGTTTTAGAAAAACAAACAAGATATATCTTTATTATGCAAATATAATAAATAATTTACTCAATCACAAAATATAAATATAATATTTATAATACTTTCACAGCTTCTCTATTACGCTACAGACAAAACTTTCCAAATAAGTATTGGTTGTAGTTGAATCACTATTTGGTATTAGAAAATACTCGAAAATTTATGAAAGTGAAATATTTTAGTATATTTATAGTTGATAATCAATAAGTTACATAAGAATATCCATTTTCATGACAGATACAAATATAATAGAAATTTTCTGTGTTTTTGACGACTTCCGTAAATATTTTGCACCAGAATTGAAAAAATATATGCTTGATATCTCCGGCAAGCATCGCCATAACCGTTGGTGTGTGATGTCTAACAGTGAAATTATGACTATTTTTGTCCTGTTTAATACTGAGCACCATCGTGACTTTAAGGCATTCTATCTCGGCAATGTATGCAATCACATGTGCAAGGAATTCCCAAAACGTATTTCCTGCAACTGTTTTGTGGAATGTCAAGCCAAGGTCGGACTGTACCTTATGCTATTCTTTCAAATCTGTGCATTGGGCAAGTGTACATGGATATCCATTATAGACTCCACGTCGCTGAAATCATGTCATATAAAACGTGCATACAGTCACGAGACCATGGGGGGCTGCAAAAAGCAAGACTACGGTGGGATGGTTTTACGGATTCAAACTGCATATCGTGATCAACGACCGCGGCGAGATAATGTAGTGGACGCTAACGCTATGAAACGTGGACGATAAGAAACCGCTAAAAGATAAGGAGTTCACCAAAAAGCTATTCAGAAAGATATGAAGCCATCTTTAAATATTGATATTATTGACAAAAATAGGCTTGTTGAATAATGATATTATACCTAAATCGTTATAAATCATGTGCCTTTATCATCCGGACGTCCCTTGGATACGTCCCTACGGTTATCTGTCATGCGTCTTGCATGGCTCTTTATTTTTGAAACTTGCAACGCTTTATTGCCTTTCATTTTGTCATCGTGTTTATGTCAAGATTTTCATGCGAAATAGAGATCGCTTAGGCAAAAATATGGTTTTGCAGGTAAACAATATTTACAAAGCATCGTTAAAGGCATGTTTTTGTCTGATTAATATGCCACTTTTTGTGCGTTAATGCACTGTTTTTTCATCTTTAACTGACCGTTTTTGGTGCCAAAAAGTAGTGGTTTTTGCCCGTTTTTCAGGCAAAATCGTTGCACACAACGCTGTAGATTGTCTGTAATGTTCTGATGCGTCGCTGCTTATGTTTGCACACGATTTTTGCCGGTTTTTACGGCCGGATAATTTTATTTTCAGAATATCGCAGTATGAGAGCGTCAGCAAAAGTCAGAGTGTAAGCGTAAAGCCCAGAATGTGTTGCAGAGTGTTATCTGTGCAAAACCTTTGTCTGAAGGGCTTTGTGCGTGCAATCATGTGCGCGCCAGTATTGTTTTTGGGCTGTTATATTTATCTGTTCAGATGCTTTGTTGCAGTGCAAATTTATATGTATTTGTGTGTTTTTTTTGTTAATATTTTGACTTCTGAGTTGTATATATAGCATTATTTTCTTATCTTTGGAGAAAACTAGCGGTTATTTATTCATTTTTTATTATATAAGTTTGTTTTGTTGGTTTTAATCAGAAGGAGGATTTTTATGGAAAAGACACGAAAAGAAACTGGGTTGAAGAGATTAATGTTCAATTATATTAAACTGCTTTTCTGTGCAGTTGTGTCAGTAGCCCTTTTTTATGGGTGTGATAATGATGATAATAATATCAATCCCGGAAGAACTCCGAAGTTTTCTGAAAAAAGTTACATCTCAGTGTATATAAAGGCAAAGCAGTTGAGATATTTTTATATGAGCGACACTTACGACAGTATACAGACCGATCCATATATACGATTTTCTCTTCTTGGTGAATGGTATAGTGATGAAGCGGCAGAAGAGGTGGCAAGAGAGTTTGGTGACACGGCCTATTATCGTGTACCGGGATTTTATTTTTTGGATTCTGTTGTCAGCGACTCAATAAAAAAGATAGACGTAACATGTAGGTCAGATTATGATGCACAGCATCCCAAGGGCACGTCGCTGGCAGACATCGTGCTGTTCTGCGGGCGTTCTTATTATGACTTTATACGCAACGGATATACTGTTGTGGATGCAGAAAAGAATAAGCCTGAAAACGAGAACTTGTGCAAATATATCGAGTCAAGATGGAGTCCTTCTGACGAAATGGGTATTGACAATCCGTGGGCAACAGTTGTGTCAGACACCCTTAAAAACATATCTTATGCCGACACCAAGCTGCTTAACTCGGATAAGACAGTTTTATGGTTTACCAAGCGTCCTGAAGGCCACGGCACATTCTGGTTTGACCTTACGGTAGAGATGTCGTCCGGATTAAAGTTCAGCGTGCCCGTAACGTATCAGTATGACAGATAAGGCTGCATGCCGGCGCAAGTCAGGTTGACATCAGCGTAGAACAGATATTGTTGTCAGCAGTATGAACTGTCATGCTGCTGACAATTTTTATAGAGCAAGGCATGGCTATTATATTTATGGCTGCGGCGTTGGTGTGCAGGTTTGTTTGTTGTCGGTCGGGGAGAGAATATTCTTTCGTGCTTAAGGTGGGTTCTATAAATTCGCTTTTTCAGATTTTTGATTTTAGGCGAGAAGATTTTGTAAGTGAATAAAGGAGTGTAGCGGGCTACACGACTGAATGAACTTGCAAAATGAGCCGCATAAAAACAAAAAGATGAAAAAAGTCATAAGCCCATTGAAAGAAAAAATAAAACGTGGGAATTTATAGAACCCACCTTAACCCTCTTTTGGCATTGTGATTCAGCATCAATGCACAAAATTGATAAAGTAATATGCGGTCTAATGACCGATTTGGGCTTATGCAAAAAGTTGCCGCAGCGCTTGCTCTTGTGTCGCAGATGTGCTAACTTTGCATCCATGCAAGTAAGCGTAGAACTTCTTAAAGAATGGTTTGCCGACTTTAATGTGCGCTATTTCGGCGGCAGTCTGCCCGTGCCCGCATTTGCAGTGGGGCGCTCGCGCACGCAGCTCGGATGTATGTCGTGCAAGGTGAGGCGCAGGATGTTTTCAAAGTCGTACACCGACTACACAATACGCCTGAGCAACTATTATGATGCCGACGAGCGCCATTTTAAGAACGTTCTGTTGCACGAGATGATACATCTGTGCATAACGTCGAGGCGAATAAAGGACACGTCGCCGCACGGCGAGGTGTTCCGCAGGATGATGCGCGCCATAAACGCCGACGGCTGGAGCATAAGCGTTTCTACAAAGATGGACGCCGTACAGAGGTCTGCCGGCAAGGCACGTAAGCGCATGAGGGTGGTCTTGGCAGTGGCTATGACCGACGGGCGATGCCTGCTCTCTGTGGTTAGTCCGCGTTATGTGCCGGCGATAGACAGAACTATGAGCCGTGCGCGTGGCATTGTCAGATATGACTGGTATGTGTCAGACGACGACTTTTTCAGTTCGTTTCCTTCTGTGAGGACTCCCCGCGGGCGCATTGTAGGCGAAGATGTCTTTTCCGAGCTTACGGGCAGAATGAAGCCTTTAGACCGGGTGCGGGCAGGCATCAGCCAGCGCTGACGCCATGCTGCGTTGTCTGCCGTGTTGGTGGCTTGCGTGTGTGCTGCCCATATTAACCCCTAATCTGTCATCATGCCGCACATAGCTTTATCTGTTTTGTGCATTCATGCTTCAGCCTGTCTTTATTGTTCATGTTTGCGTCTTTTTGTTCGCTATTCTTGGCAAAGCCCGTTATTCCTGCAAAAAATCTAACGAAAATCAGCTTAATATAGAGCAAATATTCAGACCGGATGACCGATTTGAAATAAAGCAATGGGCGCCCCTGCATCAAGCAGAAGCGCCCACCTCGTGTCGGTTTTATTTATCTGAAAGTTTAAGAAGTCTTTTTTTATCCGTTTTTGAGCTTGTCGCTATATAGTTTAAAGAAGTCAAAGTTCAGTATTCTTGATATTTTCATAAGCTCATCAGTGTCAATCGACTTTTTTCCAAATATTTTATAAACATTGGTCCGGCTGCATCCCAACTGGCCGGCCAGCCACACCACAGACTGTTTTCTTTCTCTTAGCTTGGCCTTTATCAGCAGGCCTATTGTTGTCTTATCTGTGTTTGTCTTTTTGGTATCTTGCATTTCCTTTTATGTGTATTGGTGGTGTGGTTCCCTTTTTCTTACTTATCTCTCTGCCGGCACATTCATGTCCGTAAGCTGCCGGCCTGTTTTTTTAACGTATACAAAGTTACGCCAAAGAATCATATTGTGCAAGTGCGGTTTTGCCGGTGTTGGAGTGAGGCTGACACAGGAGTGATTATCAGGTGATTTTTTGTGATTATCCGGTAAAAAGAAAATGCCCCGGCAGCATGTTTTGCTGTCGGGGCATATGTCGTTTTATGGTTTAGCCTGCATTGCAGCAGCTATTTTCAGCTGTGCCCTGGGGCTTTGCCGGATGAATTTATTGCAAAGCAGGCTTGTGGTCTTGTTAAAGATTAGCCAGTTCTATCACTTTGTCTACTGCAGCAGACAGTCCGTCGATGTCTTTTCCGCCTGCAGTTGCGAAGTGAGGCTGTCCGCCGCCGCCGCCCTTTATCAGCTTGGCAGCTTCGCGCACCATCTGTCCGGCGTTGAGTCCGTGTTCCTTCACGAGGTCTTCGCTTATCATGACGCTGAGGGTGGGGCGTCCGTCAAAGGTGCTTCCCACAACGCAGAGCATGCGCTCTGGTTCGGCTGCACGTATCTTGAACACGAGGTCTTTGGCTGCGTCCTGCTTCATTATCAGTGTGGAAGCGATGACCTTCACTCCGTTTACGATGCGGGCCTGAGATATGAGCTTCTCCTTAACTCTCTCAACTCTCTCGGCCTGGAACTGCTCAATGCTCTTCTTCATTGAGTCGTGCTCCTCGATATATTTCTCTATCACGCCGAGCAGATCCTTGGTGTTGTTGAACAGAGCCTTTATTGCCTTCATTCCGTCCTCAAGGTCGTACATCAGCATTTCGCACTCTTTTCCGGTCTTGGCCTCTATACGGCGAACTCCGGCGGCAACGCTGCTCTCTGATATTATCTTGAACATGCCGATGCGGCCTGTAGAGTGGGCGTGGATACCGCCGCAGAACTCAATGCTCGGGCCAAACTTAACCACGCGCACCTTGTCGCCGTATTTCTCGCCGAACAGGGCTATGGCGCCCATCTTCTTGGCTTCGTCGAGCGGCATGTCGCGGTGTTCGTCGAGCGGTATGTCCTGGCGTATCATGTCGTTGACAAGCATCTCAACCTTGCGTATCTCCTCGTCGGTCATCTTCTGGAAGTGAGAGAAGTCGAAGCGCAGCGTGTCGTGTGATACGAATGAACCCTTCTGCTCAACGTGGTCGCCCAATACCTGCTTCAGGGCATAGTCGAGCAGGTGGGTAGCCGTGTGGTTTGCGGCGCTTGCCTCGCGCTTGTCGGTGTCTACGCATGCCATGAAGTCGGCCTCAGGATTCTTTGGCAGCTCCTTAACGATATGTATCGACTGTCCGTTCTCGCGCTTGGTGTCTATGATGTTCACTGTTTCGTTCTCGCTTACCAGCACTCCGCAGTCGCCAACCTGACCACCCATCTCGCCGTAGAATGGTGTGTTGTCGAGCACGAGCTCATAGAAGGTGTTCTTCTTCTGTGTCACCTTGCGGTAGCGCAGTATGTGGCATTCGTATTCAGTGTAGTCGTAGCCTACGAAGTTTTGCTCGCCCTGGCTCAGCTCGGTCCAGTCGCTGTTTTCAACGGCAGCGGCGTTGCGCGCTCTTGCCTTCTGCTTCTGCATCTCCTCGTCAAACTGTTTCTCGTCAACGCTGAGTCCGTTTTCGCGGCAGATGAGTTCAGTGAGGTCGAGCGGGAATCCGTAGGTGTCGAACAGGCGGAATGCCTTTGTGCCGTCGAGCACGGTCTTGCCTTCGGCCTTAACCTCCTGCATGGCGTCAGACAGCATGTTGATGCCGTTAGACAGCGTGCGCAGGAACGATTCTTCCTCTTCCTTTATCACCTTGGTTATCAGTTCGCGCTGTGCGGTAAGTTCAGGATAAGCCTCGCCCATCTCGTGTATCAGCGTAGGCATGAGCTTAAACATGAATGCCTCTTTCTGGTTGAGGAAGGTGTATGCGTATCTTACGGCGCGGCGCAGTATGCGGCGTATAACGTAGCCTGCCTTTGCGTTGCCCGGCAGCTGGCCGTCGGCTATTGAGAAGGCTACGGCACGCAGGTGGTCGGCAACAACGCGCATTGCCACGTCGGTTTTCTCTTCCTTGCCGTATTCCATGCCCGAAAGGCGTGAAATCTCCTTGATGATAGGCTGGAAGATGTCGGTGTCGTAGTTAGAATGCTTGCCTTGCAGGGCACGCACAAGGCGCTCGAAGCCCATGCCGGTGTCTATTACGTTCATTGACAGCTTTTCGAGAGAGCCGTCGGCCTTACGGTTGAACTGCATGAACACGAGGTTCCATATCTCGATAACCTGTGGGTCGTCTTTGTTTACAAGTTCGCGGCCCGGTGTCTTTGCTTTTTCTTCGGGAGTACGAGAGTCGAGGTGAATCTCTGAGCAAGGTCCGCAGGGGCCTGTGTCGCCCATTTCCCAGAAGTTGTCGTGCTTGTTTCCGTTGATTATGTGGTCAGCCGGAACATGCTTTGCCCAGAAGGCAGCAGCCTCGTCGTCGCGGCTGAGGTTTTCTTCGGGAGATCCTTCGAACACGGTTACGTAGAGGTCGGCTGGGTCGAGGTGAAGTACGTCAACGAGATATTCCCATGCCATGTCTATGGCGCCTTCTTTAAAGTAGTCGCCGAAGCTCCAGTTGCCGAGCATCTCGAACATGGTGTGGTGGTATGTGTCGTGGCCCACTTCCTCAAGGTCGTTGTGCTTTCCGCTCACGCGGAGACACTTCTGCGAGTCGGCCCTGCGTCTTGGTTCGGGGTCGCGTGTTCCCAGTATGATGTCCTTCCATTGGTTCATGCCTGCGTTAGTAAACATCAGTGTCGGGTCGTCTTTAATCACCATCGGTGCCGACGGAACAATCTGATGTCCTTTCGATTCAAAAAACTTTTTGAACGATTCACGGATTTCGTTAGCTGTCATCATTTTCTTTATATTTTGTTTTTGTTCTTTTCACGATAAAGGCAAAATGCCTATTTGGGAGCAAAATTATAAAATAAATCCCATAAATCATTAAATAATTGTGTAAAACATACAATTCTGTTGTCTGTGCGGCAAATTATTGTGCCGCAGGACGGCATGAGCCTGTCGGCTGCGTCTTTATCTGCAACTTGAAGAAATGTATTATTTTTTCGGTTGACAGCATGAAAATGAAAAAAAAATGATAAATTTGCAACATCAGACGTTACATATTTTAATTTCCACGAATTATGGCATTGAACACAGAAAAGAATCTAAAGCTTTATTACTCGATAAAGGAAGTGGCAGCCATGCTCAACGTGCCCGAGAGCATGCTGAGGTTTTGGGAAAAGGAGATACCGATGTTGCGGCCGAAAACAACCGGTAACAATGTGCGCCAGTATACGCAGACCGACATTGAGAATGTAAAGGCCGTGTATAATCTTGTCAAGGTCAGGGGCTTTAAGCTGTCGGCTGCGCGTAAGATGTTGCGTGAAAACAAACAGGCTGTTGACGGCAATGCGCGTGTTATGGAGAGTCTGATAAAGGTGCGCGACGAACTGAAGTTGCTCAAAAAGCAGCTTGATTATCTTGAGTAGTATTGTTTTTGCAATACCTCGCAAGATAACTTTCCGGCCTTGCTTTCTGCATATGTTTTCAGTTGTCTGTATATCTTGATATACACCTAATTGTACATCTTGAGGGTATGCGTTGATGTTTGCTGTGTTTGTAGTGGATACAGGCTGTTATCCGACATGGAGTAGTGTACCGAAAAATAAATTTTTTATTAGGAAATCCCATTAAATCATTATTCCGTACATGATTTAATTCTACAAAAATATTGATGCCTTCATACGTCATGTTGTTTCCTGTTATTGTCCTGTCGTCTGCTTTTTGTGAAAATAGACCGCTATGCCTCTGAAAAAACAAATGACTATACGCTCTATTTAAGACAATAATCCTACCGGATCTTAATGAAAGCAATTTGGAATAAAAGCAGATGCCAGGAGACTTCACAGTGTCCTGGCATCCTTTCAATACATAAAATCAAATTATTAACTTTGAATTTTAGTCTGGCTCTTTATTTATTAACGTATTTTTTGCCATTGATTATAACGATACCCTTTGCATTCTTGTTAACACGCTGTCCGGCGATGTTGTATGCAGGAGCATCAACGTCATTCTTGTCGGTGTTAATCTCTGTGATGTCAGTGCTGCCGCCAGAGAGCAACTTAAGAGTAGAACCGTCTTCTGCAACGATGCTTACGTCAACAGGATTCTCGCTGTAGCAGAAGCCTTTGAAAGAAGCTTTTGAACCAACTGCGTTGAATACATAGTTGCAGTCTGCATAAACCTTGAACATGATTACGCCAAGACCATTGCCGGCAGATGTAGCTTCAGCATTGTTGTTGTGATAAATTTGAATAGGCCAAAGGATTGTACCGTTGCTCTGGTCATAGAAACCTTCCTCGTCAGCTGGCAGAGTGTATGTAAGCACGCCGTTTGTTATGGGGTCTGCGTTCTTGTCAGCGTCATCAGCAATGTTCATTGCAAGAGTGTAAGAAAGGCATTTGCCTTCTTCAAATACAGTGTATGCCTTGTTTGAAGAAGCCTTTAAAACAGCATAGAAATAACCGTCCTTCTTAGCCTTTACTACATAGTAAGCGCCTGTTCCCGGCTGTACGAAGTTCTTTGCAGGATCCTCACCGCCGGCTCCTTTAGGGTTGCTGTTTCCCTGAAGACCTAAGTCAGAGCAGTCAACGTCTTTGTCTGCACCAAAGCGTACTTTGTTGTAACCGTTGAATGCGATATCCACAGCTTTGTACTGATCAGCAGCGCCTGTTGAAACTGTAACGTCTTCGTTGTCAACTATAACAGAGTTTGCGTCGATGGCTGTCAGTGCAGTAGGGTCAGCTGCGCCCTTTTCAGTCAGCCATGCTTTGGCGTCAATTGTACAAACGTTCTGCGCGCTGGCGCAAATTCCTGCCATAAGGGCAAGTGATAAAGATAAAATTTTTTTCATAAGTTTTAATTTTAGTGATTAATAAAGTTATTATAAAGTTTTCTTTTAAATATTTGTTATATGTATGCTGCAAACCTTGAATTTGCAGCATACATTTTCTTTTGGTTATTCTGCAGTAGTGAGCGTTCCTGTAAACGTATTTGTCGAAGTGTAGGTCTTTCTGCCTTCGGTTATGGTCGTTACATATATAAATGTAATTTCGCCGTTAGTAACCTTGGCGCTGAAATTGCCGAGGTTTGCACTTTTGTTATTTGTCAGGATATATCCCGAAGTGCTGTTTCCCGAACAGTTTGCTACATCTGATATTTCTTCTTTGACAACAGGATCGGCCTGTTTCAGTGTTACATTGGCAACCCACTGCCTATTGGCAGACAATTCTATTGTTCCTGTAGCTTCGTTTTCATCTTGCAGCTCGCCAGATGAGTTTGTGAGCTTCTGGTTCCATGTGCCGATATATGTTCCTGCAACTTCCTGTTCCGGGTTTTGTGTCCCTACAGCTTCATCGTCGTCATCGCTGCATGCGCTGAAAGTCATCAAGGCCATTATCAGTGTTAAGAATAAATATGTTTTCTTTTTCATTGCTTTCATTTTTTATGTTATTAAAGTCAATCTATTAATAGCCGGGATTCTGGTCTTCTTCAGTCATGCTGTCGTTACCTGAAATTTCAGATGTCGGGATAGGACGATACCATTTTGTCTCTCCTTTAATGTTTTTCATATCCTCGGCACTTGTAACGAAATAGTTGTATGCCACGTTGTAGCGAACCAGCTGACGTGTACGGCGAAGGTCAACCCAGCGGGTCTGTTCTGCGTAACATTCACGTGCACGTTCGTCCAGAATTAAGTCTAGCAGAGTGAAGTTTGAAAGCATGACGCTTACTTCATAGTCAGCAAGGCTGTTAAGATGAGGTGCTCCGGCGCGGTCGCGCACTGCGTTGATTTTCTCAAGGGCCGCAGTTTCGTTTCCTGCCATATAATAGGCCTCGGCAGCAGTAAGATATGTTTCAGATGCATGGAGGACTACGATGTCGCGGTAGCTGATGGTCTTTCCGCCCATAGATGCGGTCGGGTCGTCCCATTTCTTAACGCACGGCGTTGTTTCCAAAGATGTTCCTCTGTTGTTGTCATTGAGGTTCTGATTGGTTATCGTCGGTGTAAGGAAGTTGCCTTCTGCGTCAAACTTGTAGACAAATATCTGTCCGTCGTGGAGCAGGTTGGCATGAGGCTCCTTCGGATGCTTGTTCGGATCGCGTACAAACTGCGATTTGTGCGCTGTTAGGTATGCCTCAAATTCGGCTTGAGAAACATAAGTGGGAGCATAGTATGCAAATATTGGCAATGTGTTTTTGTCAACACTTGTGTTGTAGTATGCAAAGTATCCATATTTAGTCCAGTCGGCCACGCTGTTGTCATACTGATACATTGTTGTCATGAATGTAGCGTCCCAGCGTGTGTCTCCTTTCTCCCACAGTGCCAGAGAGCGTGTGTTGAGAGCCTTGTTAGAGGTTGAATACTTCTGTCCCTGAGCTACGTCGCCGTAATAGTGGCTGTAGTAGATGTCGAGTTCGTGTCCGCCGTCGCTTATATCTCCGGGCCATCCTGCCTTGTCATACTGAACAGCGAAGAATGTCTCTGGATTGGTGTCCTCGTTTGACGGCAGCCATTTGTCTTCGAACGATTGTGTGAGCGGTATGCCGCTGATGGCAGCCTCGGCAGCCTGTGCAGCCTTCTCGAAGTTTTCTTTTGATGTTATGGTGTATGTGCCGGCATTTTCGTCAGTGAGAGTAGTGTTGCAGTCCCAGCCGTGTGCAAGATATATTTTTGCGAGCAGGGCTTGTGCAGCTTTTTTATTTACAGAGCCGTCATGTGTTATTTCAGGAATTTCGCTTGAGTTGATAACTTCCTGAAGGTCGTTTTCACAGTTGGTGTAAATAGTTTCGAGGTCTGTGCGCGGATAGTCGCGGCTTGCGCTCTGAATGTAGGTGTCAGAGTAGGGCACTGCTCCAAACTGCTGTGTCATGAGATAATATCCGTAAGCTCTAAGGAATAGGCCTTCTGCACGATATCTCTTGTATTCTTCTCCGCTGTAGTTGATAAGACCGTTGGCATTATTTATAAGTCCTGTACATGCAACGTAGTAGTCTTTCACTTCGTCTGTCTCGGCGGTCAGCGAATAATCCTGGAATACTGATGCACCCTGACCACGGCAAGGCATGTAGAGGTCTGTGCCGTCATCGTTGATGTTTAATGCCGTAGCCAGATTCTTTAAAGATAGGAAGGCATATGCCCTGAAAGACTCCAGTCCTTCTTTTGTCCTGAAATATGTTTCAGGATCCATTTTGTCTCCTCCGGCTGTCTTGTTTTCTGCTTCAAGGAAGTCCGAGCAGCTTGTGGCCGACATCAGTGCCAGAAGAGCCATTGTTATGATATATGATATTTTTTTCATTTTTCTTGATTATTGAAGTTAGAATTTAAGACTTGCACCAAATTCCCATGTAACGGTGCTAGGACCATCGTTTTCTGCACCGCCTCCGGCCCATTCCGGATCAAATCCTTTGTAGTCTGTCCATACGAACGGGTTGGTTACTGTGCAATAAAGGCGCAGATGGCTGATGCCGATCTTGTTGATCCATTTCTTCGGGAACGTATATCCGAGAGTAATGTTCTTGACTTTTACGAAAGACGCGTCTGTGATGGCCTGGCATTGTGAACCGTCACGGTTGAAGGCATGTGTTCCGTTAAGACCTGCAGTGTTTCCGTCGTTCGGGAAAGGATATGCACCATAGTGGGTGGTCTGCTGGTATACCGGGTTGATGTATGTTCCGTCGGGATTAATACCGTCGCAGTCGATAAGTGTTCCTGCCGGGATATAATAGTCAACATTCAGGTGCATCCATCCACGGTCTTTATAGTCGAGATATTGTGCATAGAAGTCAGAGTACACCTTATAGTTCTGCTTGGTGTAAAGTGATGCAGACAAGTCCCAATTCTTGTATGACAGAGATGTTGTGAGGCTTCCTGTCCATGACGGGTCTGACCTGTAAACCTTCTTGTCTTTGTCGTCGATAGTTCCGTCGCCGTTGACATCCTCTATAATCGGGTTGCCTTCCTGCAGTCCGTAGCAAATGTTGTAATAGTCATATTCTTTCATTGTTGAGCCGGGCGTAAGGCCTTTTGCCACGGCGATTTCTGTGTTAGGCACAATCATGTCGCGGTCGGTTACGATGCCGGCCCAGTGATATCCGTATACGTTGTTGATAGAGCATCCGATGAAAAGGTTGTCGTTAGGCAGGTTTGCACCTGAACCGTTGATTTCCTTCACCTTGTTGATGTTGCGTGCATAGTTTAAAGAGATGTCCCAGCGCCAGTCTTTTGTGATGACAGGAATTGCGGTTACAGCAAATTCGATACCTCTGTTCTGCACGCTTCCTACGTTTGTGTTAAGCTTCATTGGGTTGCCGTCGCTGTCTGTTCCGGCTTCGAGCGGAAGCTCTACAGAGTAGAGAAGGTCGTCTGAGGTCTTCTGATACAGATCCACGCTACCGAAGATGCGGTTCTTGAGGAAGCCGAAGTCGATACCGAAGTTGATTTCCTTAGACTCTTCCCATGTCAGGAATCTGTCTACGATGCTGCTCGGATAGAAAGCGTTTACGTAAGTGCTTCCGAAGGGATAGTAAACCGGACCGGCTACTGTTGTTCTTGTAGCATAGTTTCCTACGCCGGTGTTGTTACCTGTTACACCGTATGAGAGTCTTACCTTTAAGTTAGAGAGCCATTTTACGTTCTGAAGGAACTTCTCTTGTGACGCGCGCCATGCAACGGCAACAGACGGGAAGCATCCCCAGCGCTGGTCTGGTTCAAATTTTGAAGAGCCGTCCCAACGCACAGTTGCGGTAAGCATATATCTCTCGTCGAAGGTATAGTTGGCGCGAAGAGCGTATGAAATCATACTGTTTTCACTGAAAGAGTTGTTCGTATTGGTAAGGTCAATGGTTCCTGATGACAGATTGTACCAAAGTGAGCCGTCGAGCACACCCTGTGCTGCCTGATTGGTGGCTTCGGTGTCGCTTGCCATCATAGAGAACAGTCCCATGAGGTTAACGGCGTGTTTCTTTGCAAACACTTTGTCGAATGTAAGGATGTTGTCCCATGTCCATTGTATGTTGCGTGACGTTGCAAGACTTGCCGTGTTTACAGGGTTTCCGTTGGTGTCGGTTGTACCTACTACTGTGGCTCCGGCATAGTCGAGCACATAGTCGGTGAAAACACCGTCACGGTAATAAGTGAAGTTTGGCGAGAATGTTGTCTTGAACGTGAGTTCTTTTATCGGCTTGATTTGCAGATATACATTGCCGAGCATGCGCCATGTCTGACGCTTGTGTGTGTATACGTCCATCAGGTAGAGCGGGTTGTACTGTCCTGAGAACTGGTGGCCTGTTGACGAGGCCGTACCCATGGCTACAGAGTTGCCTGGATAGTAGTTTTTATATATTTGTCCGTATTGGTTGTAATAGTAGCCGGTGTATCCTTCCTCCGGAATGTTTCCGTTGGCATCATAGATATATCCGTTTCTTTCGTCCGGCTGTGTTGAATATGGCTGGCAGAACGGATTGAGCCTGTAGGCAAGCTCTATGGCGTCATCGTTTGCATATTCGTTTCTGATATAAGCCATGTTTACGGTGAATCCGCCGCTGATAATCTTGTTGATCTGTGCGTCAAGACTGCCCTTGAAGCTGAACTGGTCTCTGCTGTCGCCTACATATATACCTTTCTCCTGGTTGTAGCCGAGTCCGACATGATAGTTTACTCTTTCAGAAGCTCCGCTTATGGCCACGTAATGGTTTTGCTGTGTTCCGTTGCGTGTTGCCAGATCTGCCCAGTCAGTGGTCTGTCCTCCTGCAATAATCTGTTTTAGGATAGAATTTCCGTCTCCGTCAACCAGTGCCATTTGATCAAAATTGCCCATGATGTACATCGGGTTGGCCAGGTTGGTCTGTCCTTGTCCATAAGAAAGGAACTTCAGGAATCGGTAATTGTAGAATTGCTGTCCGGTCTGGAATTCAGGCATACGTGCAACTTTTGATACGCCGTAATAGCCGTCGTATGAGATGGTCGGCTTGCTCATTTTCTTGCTGATGTTGAGGCTTCCTTTGGTTGTAACCATAATCACACCGGCTGTGGCGCGTGAACCGTATATCGCGGTTGACGATGCGTCTTTCAGAACGTCGATGCGCTCAATGTCTTGCTGGTTAAGGAAGTTGATGTCGTCGCAGATTATTCCGTCAACAACATAAATAGGTTTAGTGTCAGAGTTTGTAGATGATTTTCCGCGAATCTCAATATCAAAGTCTCCGCCGGCACGGCTTGAGTTCTTTGTAATGTTGACACCAGGAACGGTACCCTGAAGACCTTCCATGACTGTTGCGGCTCCTTTGGCTGTTACGTCTTCCGTGCTTAGTGAACTCACTGATCCTGTGAGGTCGCTTTTTTTCATGGTTCCGTATCCTACAACAACAAGCTCGTCAAGTGCCTGGTTGTCTTCTTGCATGACAAGGTTTAGTGTGGAACTGTTGCCTACTTTTACATTCAGGTCTTTATAGCCGATGTAGGTAATTTTAAGGTTGGTCGACTCTGTTGCATTAGGAATCTTAAAATTACCGTCGATGTCAGTTATAGCACCTGCTTTTCCGTCGACAAGGACTGTAACGCCGATCATTGGTTCCCCGTTAGCGTCTCTCACCGTACCGGTAATTACCTTTTGCGCAAATGCAGAAAGGCATATTACAGGCAGCATTGATGCCAAGAGGATTCTTCTTGTTAGTAAATGCATAAATGTTTTATTTTTAATTGTTAGTAGTTAGTGTTTCTCTATATATGATTATATGTTTGCTCTATTTTTTCATGGCCGTTTTCATGGTATTTTTATCAGTAGGCCAAGTAGATTTCTGCCGGTTAAAGTAGATTTGTTATGTGCAAATATACAATAATTTTAAATTCAAGACAAATAAAAACACTTTTTTTTGATGTTTGTCGGATAATTTATTTTGTTATATAACCTTAATATTTGATTTATTGGCTTATTTTTTTATGCTTTTGTGTTTAGTTTTTTGCTTAAATAATGTTGTATTTTGGCAATTCTTTAGGTTGTATTATATATTATGGTAGGTGGGCTTGGTGTCAGGATGGGCCGGTTAAGACTTTGTCTGATTCATAATAAATGTTAACGTATGGGCTGCTGCTTATGTAACAAATATGGGGTATGGGCTACGGATGTTGAGTTGATTCAGAATAGGAAACTGTTGTTGCTGTTGATCGGCAAAGTAAAACGCAGTGCCGGATTTGTTTCTGGCTTGTCGCCATGTCATGGTTGTGAAGTTGAGCCCTTTAGGGAGGATATAAAACAGAAAACTTTTTGATTTTAACGCTTTCAGACTGGCTTTTTTCTAACGGAATGGAATTATTTTATGAAAAAAGCCGTAAATTCGTTCGTTTTGCTAAAGTGTTGATTCCTAGCGGCTTATGTCGTTGTTGCAGATACTTCTCGATTGTTAAAAAAGCTAACTGGGCCGTTTGCTCATCAAAAACCATAGGTTTATGCACCGCAGGTAGTACATTTTTCATGCCAGAAACAATAGTTTTGGCGTCTTAAATTGCTGTTTTGAGGGCAAGAAAGTGTCTGATATGCAAATAAATGTTATAGAAATTGGTGCGCTATATTTATTAGCTTAACAATTATTATAATTATGTTTTCTATTTTGCAGAAAACTCTGAACATAAATTTTGTAAAGGTTTTTCTGCCGAGACTTTTGTGCCGGGCTGTTTTGTTGGGTGGTATTGATTGCATAAAAATAAAAGCCAGACATCGCAACGGATTGTTGTTGCTGTCTGGCTTTTATTATGTTGTGTGATATAAGTTTCGCGGCAGATTGTCTTGATCTTTGCCGCTGTATCTGTCTGTTTGATTATATTTCAGGTATCCAGCTGTTGTCCATCTTGAAGACGTTGTCAACTGTTATCTTGGCAGCCTCTTTTTTTGTCAGTTGTTTGCTCCACGGTGCCCTTTCTTTCGTTGTTGCTCCTGCACCGCTGTTGTTGTATTCCATGTAGCGTGCTGTCTTTTCGTTCGAAGCCTTGCCCCAGTTGTGCCATCCAGCAGGCAGGATGTGGCTGCCAAGCTCGCAGTTCATGAACAGGGTGAAGGCGTAAGGGCGCCACGGACGTCCGAGATATACCTTTGTAACGCCTTCGGCTGCTGTAAGCTTGCAGCGGTTGAACACGTAGCCGAAAGCCACGTCTGCAGGCGTTGAGGCTGCTGTGACGTAAGAGTTTTGCTTGCTGTGTATGGTGCAGCCCTCAAACCATGCCGTAGACGGACCGAAGATAAAGTCGGTTGTTCCCTCGATGTAGCAGTTCTTAAAGTATAGTCTGGTGTTGGCCAGACCTGTATACACTGTGTCCTGGTTGCCCAGCAGGCGGCAGCTTACAAACACGAGATGGTCGCCTTCTGTGTGAAGTGCCACGGCCTGTCCAAGCTTTGCGGCATTGTTTTCTATCGTGATATTCTTAAATGTGATATAGTTGCCTTCCACTTTCACGGTGTATGTGCGGAATGTTCCCATGGGCTTGTTGGTGTCTTCAAGCCTTATGTTGGCGTGGTCGTCGTAGGTTATTATGGTGTTTTCAGCATCTTCGCCGCACACTTCGATGTTGGTGAGCCACGACGGTATTATCACTTTCTCCTTATATACGCCTTTCTTTACGTATATTACTTTGTGATATTCCATGAATGCGCGGCACACTTCAACGGCCTCGTTGATGGTTCTGAACTGGCCGGTGCCGTCTCTCGAAACCACCAGCGTGTCGGGATTGTCATAAGGGTTGGCTGCGTTTGCCGTAAATGCGGCCAGTGCCGCAATGATAGTGATGAATAGTTTTTTCATAGTTGTGCTTTTTGACAGGCTGTGCCATACGGGCACGACTGCCTCAGCCGGCTGTAACGCCGGCTGTGCATGGTCAGCCTGAAGTTGTTTATAATATTTGTTTTATTTCTTGTAGTCCTTCTACTTTCTTCAGTTTTCCCATTATAGTCCTGACGTCGTCGCGGTCGTGTATCCTCAGTTCGAGTGTTCCGTCAAATATTCCTTCTTCGCACGACAGCGTCACTCTGTGTATGTTTACGTTAAGCTCGTCGGATATAACCTGGGTAACCTCGTTGAGCATGCCGATTCTGTCTATTCCTTTTATCTCTATTACTGCATCGAAGAGCAGTTTCTTGTGCATGTCCCATTTGGCATCGAGTATGCGGTTGCCGTATCCTGATTTTAGCTTTGCTGCAACGGGGCACGACCTTTTGTGTATCTCAATGCGGTTCTTGCCGTCGATAAATCCTAGTGCGTCGTCGCCGGGTATGGGGTGACAGCAGTCAGGGAAGATAAACTGGTTTATGTTGTCGTCTGTGATATATATAGGCTTTTTGCGGTTGAAGCCTTCTTTTACGATGAAGTAGTTTGGCTTCTTGTTCTCGTTGCCTTTCTTCTTTTCCTTGCCCAGAAACGGCACAAACTTTCGCCATGTTACGGCCGAGTTCTGCTTTCTCTTACCGTTAATTTCGTCGATGTCTTTATCGCTGAGTATGATATTCTTCTTTCCTATTGCCTTGAACAGCTCGTCCGGCTTCTGCACCTCGTGGAATTCGCACAGCTTGTCGATTACAGACGAGTTGATTTCCAGCGAGTGCTTGCTAAGGAATTCAGACAGAATCTCTTCGCCTTGCTTCTGTATCTCGCGGGCTTCGCGGCGTAATATTGCCTGTATCTTAGCCTTGGCCTTTGCCGTTGATGCAAAGTTTATCCATGATGGCTGCACGTGCTGCGAGTTTGAGGTGAGAATTTCCACCTGGTCGCCGCTTTGCAGCTTGTGGCTCAGCGGCACGAGCTTGTGGTTTACCTTGGCGCCTATGCAGTGGCTGCCGAGGAATGTGTGTATCTGGAATGCAAAGTCGAGGGCCGTACAGCCTGCCGGCATGGTCTTTATCTCGCCTTTGGGGGTAAATACAAATATCTCTGATGCAAAAAGGTTGAGCTTTATAGCGTCGAGGAAGTCCATTGCATCGGGCTGCGGGTCGTCAAGAATCTCTTTGATGGTGCGCAGCCAGTTGTTAAGTTCGCCTTCGTCTTCAGTAATTTCGTCGCCTTCTTTATATTTCCAGTGTGCGGCAAAGCCCTGTTCTGCCACTTCGTCCATTCTTTCAGAGCGTATCTGTACCTCAATCCATCGGCCCTGCTTGCTCATCAGAGTTACGTGCAGAGCCTGATATCCGTTGGCCTTGGGATGGTTAACCCAGTCGCGCAGACGGTCGGGGTGTGACTTGTATATCTGGCTTATCGCCACATATATGTTGAAGCATTCGTTGACTTCCTCTTCACGTTTCTTGGGCTTGAAGATTATTCTTACAGCCAGAATGTCGTAAACCTGGTCGAAGCTTACGTGCTTGTTCTGCATCTTGTTCCAGATGGAGTAGGGGCTTTTCACCCTGGCTTTTATTTCATATTCAAGTCCCATCCTGTCGAGAGCCTGCTTTATTGGACCTGTAAAGTCGTCAAACAGACTGTCGAGAGACGCCTTTGTGTCTGCCAGTTTAGATTCTATTGATTTATACTCTTCGGGATGTTCAAACTTGAAGCTCAGGTTCTCAAGCTCGGTCTTTATTTTGTTCAGTCCGAGGCGGTTGGCAAGCGGTGCGTAGATGTATAGCGTTTCTCCGGCAATCTTGTATTGCTTGTTTGCCGGCTGGCTGTCAAGCGTGCGCATGTTGTGCAGGCGGTCGCATATCTTAATAAGGATAACGCGTATGTCGTCGCTCATGGTCAGAAGCAGCTTCTTGAAGTTTTCTGCCTGTGCCGACGCCTGGTCGCCGAATATTCCGCCTGAAATCTTTGTCAGTCCGTCCACAATCTGCGCAATCTTAGGGCCGAAGATGTTCTCTATGTCTTCAACCGTGTAGTCGGTGTCTTCAACCACGTCGTGCAGAAGTGCCGCACTTATACTGGTAGAGCCGAGCCCCATCTCGCTGCATGCGATCTGGGCCACGGCTATTGGGTGCATTATATATGGTTCGCCAGACAAGCGTCTAACGCCCTTATGTGCCTGTTTGGCAAAGTTGAATGCTTTAGTTATTATGTCAACTTTCTTTCTGTGGCGTGTGGACAAATAGTCGTTCAGCAGACGCTGAAAAGCATCACCGACCAACTTTTCCTCAGCAATTTCTCTCTCTTTGTCAATGTTGTTACGCTCGTCCATAATTGGTTTCTCCAGATATTATTAATAAGGTATGCAGGTGAAGCGCCTTTTTTATTTCACCCTGATTTTCTTTCCGGCACGTATGTTGTTTCCTTTTATACCGTTAAGCTGGCGCAGCTTCTTTACGGTAGTGTGGTGCCTTTCTGCTATCTCAGACAATGTGTCTCCGCTTCTTACGGTTACGCTCTTCTTTCTTGTTCTTGAGCGTCTTGATGATTTTCTCTTTCTGCTTTTGCTCTTGCTGTAGCTCTTGCGTGAGCTGCTTGTGCTTGTTGTGTACTTGCTGCTTTCAACTTCCACCAGCGAACGTCTGGTGAGCAGCGCGTCAGTCTCGTATCTGTAGATAGAGTCTTCGTTTGCGATAAAAGTGTTTGTGGCGTTGGCCGGCAGACGTATCACCGACGGCTTATTGTTGCCGTTGACAATGTCGCGGCGATACTGCGGATTTAGCGTGCGCAGCTCTTCAATGTCAATGCCGCACACGTCGGCAATCTGCTTAAGATGAACATCTTTTGACACAACCACGGTGTCGGTCTTGGCCGGCAGTGTGGTGCGCATGGGGCAGATGTTGTGCTCGCAGTAGTAGTTCATCACGTAGTTTGCGGCAATGAACGCCGGCACATATCCTCTGGTCTCGCGTGGAAGGTAAGGATAAATCTTCCAGTAGTCGGCCTGTCCGTCGGCGCGGTGTATGGCCTTGTTTATGTTCTCCGGTCCGCAGTTGTATGCAGCAATCACCAGGCTCCAGTCGCCGAAGATATTATAAAGGTCTTTAAGATAGTGGGCGGCTGCATAAGACGATTTAATGGGATCTCTGCGCTCGTCGACAAGCGAGTTGATTTCCAGTCCGTACTGCTTGCCTGTTGCCACCATAAACTGCCATAGTCCGGCAGCGCCTGCATGAGATGTGGCTTTAGGGTTTAATGCCGACTCGATTACAGGCAGATATTTTAGTTCAAGCGGCAGTCCGTAGGCCTCGAGAGCCTCTTCAAATATAGGTATGTAGAAGTTTGACGCCCCAAGCATATAGCTTACCGAATGGCGCAGTCTGCCTGTGTATCTGTCGATGAATTTCTGTACAATTTCGTTGTATGGCATTTCCATGACGTTCGGCAGCCTGCTGAGGCGCTCGATGTACACCTCTTTCGGGTAATCTCTGTTCTCGTCACGGTAGTTGCAGTCTTCGTCCTGCTGTAAGTAAGTTTTTGAATAGTATAAGTTCAGGAGGCTGTCAACTTCATAGTTCATAGCCTCAGGCAAGTCAATTGTTTCTTCTTTTCCGTCATTGTCAGTCACAATTATTTCATCCTTTTCGTTCTGAGCCTGCATCACGCAGTTACCTCCGAAAAGCATCGTGGCAATGATTATAAAAACTTTCTTTCTCATAAAATGTTTATATACAGAATCTTATAATTTAAATCTTTTTTCAGAAGGTTATAGAGCACTGAAGTCCCAATGACGATGATTTAAGCGGATTCAGTGACGACCTGTTGTTTATTATCGTAGGCTCAAGCTTCATGCTCAGGTCTTTTGAAATGTCAAATTCTGACAGTGACGCGTCGACATACGCGTCTATTACCGACAGAGCGTAAACGCCGATGAGGCAGAATACGCTCAGGTCGCGGTATCTGCGGTAGAAGTCCTTACGCTTTTTGAACAGATTTTGGTATTGTTCCTTGTTCTCTTCCGTTATGGTGTTGCCCAGATGTAGAAACTGGTTATAGCTCTCAGTGCTTGGGTCGTTGTCCATGATGTCCATGTAGGCCTGCGAGTAGTCCTTGTACATCTGGTTGTTCCATCTTATGGCGTAAAGACATCCGATGAAGCCGCCATACACAATAGGCAGCTTCCAGTATTTGCGGTTATATATTTGTCCTGCTCCCGGTATCACGATGGCAAGCCACATGGCTCTTTTGGCGTTTGGCCTCCATGTGCTCCAGTCGCGTTTCTCTTTTTTCTTCTTTACAGAGTCGTTTGCCGACAGCATCCTCATGCTGACAGAGTCGGCCGCAGACACAACCTTGTTTATCGTGTCGCTTATCTGCTTGTCGTTTTCTGCCGCAACCGTCATGATCGTGTCGTTGACCGTGATGGTGTCCTTGTCGCCCGTTCCGAGCGCGCTGCATGGCATCATCACGGCAAGCATGCATATGGCCGCTGCCAGTCTTGACAGGTAATATGTTAGATGTCTGCTTGTATCCACAGCTTTATCTTACTGTTCTTTCAGTTTGTCAAACATGCTCATTATACGCACAAGCTCTTCTTCGTTGGCAAACGGAATGCTAATCTTGCCCTTGCCGTTGGCCGAGCAGGTCATCTGAACTTTAGTCTTGAAGAAGTCAGACAGATGCTGTTTCAGTGTAGAGAATTCTTCGGGCATCTGCTGGTTAGATGCTATCTTCTTCTTGCCGCTGACTATGTCTTCGCCGTTTTTCAGCTTCTGCACCATTTCCTCCACCTTGCGTACAGAGTAGCCGTTCTTTTGTATCTCCTTGAACAGCTTCACCTGCAGCGACGGGCTGTCTATCGCCAGAAGCGCGCGTGCGTGTCCCATGTCAATCTCCTTGTTCTGCAGCGCCATCTGCACCTGTGCAGGCAGCTTCAGCAGACGGAGATAGTTTGATATTGCCGTGCGGCTTTTGCCCACTCTTTCCGACACCTTCTCCTGCGTCATTCCTGTGTTAGTCAGCAGGTGCTCGTATGCCAGGGCTATTTCTATCGCGTTGAGGTCTTCGCGCTGGATGTTCTCAACGAGAGCCATCTCCATTACGTTTTCGTCCTTGATGGTGCGTATGTATGCCGGTATAGCCCTTAGTCCGGCTATCTGCGATGCTCTCCAGCGGCGTTCGCCGGCAATAATCTGAAATCTGTTGTCGTCAACCTGTCGCAGCGTTATCGGCTGAATGATGCCTATCTCGCGTATGCTGTTGGCAAGCTCGTTGAGAGCTTCCTCGTCAAATTCGCGTCGCGGCTGGTTAGGGTTGGCTTCTATCTGCTCAATAGATATCTCGCTGATGGTCGAGCTGCCCTGCGGGCGCACGGCTTCGGTAGATATCAGAGCGTCGAGTCCGCGTCCGAGCGGATTGCTGTATCTTTTCTTAATGGCCATAATCTTCTTACTTGTTCCTGTTTATAATCTCCTTTGCCAGTGCCAGATGGTTCTTGCTTCCTGTTGAGTCGGCATCGTAAAGAATAACCGGAAGTCCGTGGCTTGGCGACTCGCTCAGTTTCACGTTACGCTGTATGACGGTCTTGAACACAAGCTCCTGGAAGTGGCGCTTCACCTCGTCATAAATCTGGTTGGCCAGGCGCAGGCGGCTGTCATACATAGTCAGCAAGAATCCCTCAATCTCGAGTTTCGGGTTCAGCTTGCTCTTTATTATCTTTATCGTGTTCAGCAGCTTGCTTATTCCCTCAAGGGCAAAGTATTCGCATTGAACAGGTATTATTACAGAGTCGGCGGCAGTAAGGGCATTCACCGTTATCAGGCCGAGCGACGGCGAGCAGTCAATCAGGATATAGTCGTAGTCGCCCCTTATCGGCTGCAGCAGGTTTTTTATCACCTGCTCTCTGTGTTCAAGGTTTAGCATCTCTATTTCGGCTCCCACAAGGTCAATGTGGCTCGGCATAATGTCAAGTCCGTCAATGTCTGTGGTATAGACGGCGTCATGTACGTCTGCATGGTCGATGATACATTCGTACAGCGAGCAGTCCACGTCTTTCGTGTTGACTCCGAGGCCGCTCGAAGCGTTGGCCTGCGGGTCGGCATCGATTACCAGAACCTTTTTTTCCAGTGTGGCGAGGGATGCAGCCAAGTTAATTGTCGTGGTTGTCTTTCCCACGCCTCCTTTTTGGTTTGCTAATGCGATAATTTTTCCCATTTGTCTTATATTGGTGTCCTAAATCTAATGTCTTTATTTGCTCGTTTTAGAATTGCTCCTTCCAAAAATATTTTGCAAAAATACATATTTTATGTGAGAAATAGTTGTTTTAAACCTTTTTTCGTACTTTTGTAGCCGAAAGAAAATGATTTTTATGAAAATTATGAAACCATTAATACTTATTTCTAACGACGACGGCTACCATGCCAAGGGACTTAACTCGCTGATAGACATGCTCTCTGATTTAGGCGATATCCTTGTCTGCGCGCCCGAGTCGGCACGTTCAGGATTTGCCACAGCCTTCTCTGCAACCACTCCCTTGAGGCTCAAGCTGCGCCGCAAGCGCGAGGGCGTTGAGGTGTGGTCGTGCAACGGCACGCCCGTCGACTGTGTCAAACTGGCGCTGAGCCAGCTCTGCCCGCGCCGTCCCGATATGGTCATCGGCGGCATCAACCACGGCGACAACGGCTCTGTCAATTCTCATTATTCGGGCACTATGGGCGTTACGCGCGAGGGTTGCATGAAGTATATTCCTTCTGTAGCCTTCTCTCTCTGCGACTATAGAGACGACGCCGACTTTGAGCCTCTGCGCAGCATCGTCAGAAAGATTACGGCCAAGGTGCTGGCCGACGGTCTGCCAAAGGGAACGTGCCTTAACGTAAACTTCCCCAAGGCTGCCGAATTTAAGGGCGTAAAGGTGTGCCGAATGGCTAAGGGTACATGGGGAAATGAGGTTGTTCGCGCCCGTCATCCCAGGGGTTACGACTATTATTGGCTTGTGGGCGAATATACCAACGATGAGCCTGAAGCAACCGACACCGACAACTGGGCTCTCAACCATGGTTATGTGGCCATAACGCCCACTACAATCGACGTTACCGACTATGCCATGTTCGAACGTCTGAAGGATGATGACGATTGGCTTAGTTAGCTTTTATTAACATCGTCTTCTCTTTTGTTTATTCCACGCAGAAAGTCTTCGAGCGAGTCTTCCTGGCGAAGTCGTAGTTTTTTGCGCAGGCGTGTTCGTGATTTCTTGATGCTGTCTGGTTGCACTGACAGCATCATAGCAATTTGTTTGCCATACATTCCAGTTCGTATGTATGCGCAAAGGCGTAGTTCATATTCAGTGAGAGCAGGGTGCATTTCTTTAAGTCGGATGAAAAATCCGGGATGTACCTGCTCAAAATGAGCACGAAACTTGTGCCATTCGTCTTCTTCGCTGGCATGTGCACGGATTTGATTCTTCAGTTCTATCACTGTGCTTCTGGTTATTTGTCCGGCATCGCCCCCATTGTCAATGCGCTGCAGCAATTCGTCAAGCATCTGGTTTTTCTCTATCAGCATCAATGAATTTGAAACCAGTTCGCGGTTTTTTGAGTCCATTTCTAATTCGAATTGCAGCTCTTCATTCTTTAACCGCGTGGCTAACTCCTTATTCTCCAGCTCTTGTATACGTTTTTTTGCTAAAGCCTTACGGCGTTGTGACCAGAATCCGTAACAGGCAAATCCACAGACCAGCACTACAACGGCAAGAATCAGAATCAGCACTATCCTGTGCAACATGGCCTCAGCCTGCTGCCGTGCCAAAGTGGCTTCGTAATTGTCTATTGCAGCACGGCTTTCCTGACGGTAAACTTCTGATAAGTTTCCTGCTTTCCGCAATGATTTTTGGTATATCAGGAATTTGTTGAGGTAAATGTATGCAGAATCCCAACGTTCCTGCATCCAGAATGAGTTTGCCATACCGCCAAGCGTAGGCAATAAAAATCTATTATTTTTATTTCTTTGGAGGTAAGTCCATACTTTACGATAAAATAAAAGTGCACTGTCACTTTTGTTCGTATTTACGTATACAGCTCCCATATTTAATGATGCTTGCATTAGTAATTCCTCATCTCTGTATTTTTTTGCGAGACGATATGCTTTACGTGAATAAAATTCAGTTAACTTAATATTATTACTTGCTGACGACAAAGATGCATATACTTGCAACATAAAAACTGTATCATTTTTCACGTCTTCTTGTCTTGTTGCCCACAACAATGTTTGTATTGCCTTCTTCCGTTCTCCTTTACTATTCAGTACATTTGCAATATTCAATTTGTTTTTTATTAGATAAGTTTTTTGATTGCACAATCTGTATAAACTATCAGCCCGATGAAGATAATCGTATGCTTTATTAGGCTCTCCCAACTCTTGAAAAATATTTCCTATTGTAACACAATTGTTGGCTATATTTAATGTGTCATCAACTTTTGTAAAATAACAGAGTGATTTTTTGTATTCTTTATAAGACTCAAAATATGTTTTTTTGTCAACAATACAATTCAACAACAGACGTTGTATGCGACGATAATCATATTCATATTTTACTGTATCTACTAATTTAATAGCTTTATTAGCTATACTAATAGCAAATGTTTCTTTAGAAGATTTCCACATCCAAAATGCATCCCAATACATTGAGCGCCACATCAGCACGGGTTTGTTCTTGTGTTTTTTTGCTATGGCGTACATTGATTTTACGTAAACTTTACATTTCTCAGAACGTGCAAAATTATCCATGTCACGTTCGCACTTTATGGTAAGCGAGTCGAAAGGTCCATAAACCGGTTCCCAGCTTTTAGCTGAAAGCGATTGTAAATATATTGACAATGATAATATGAGAAATAGTCTTAACATGATCTGAATTCACTTTAACTGAAGTATATTTGTTCCAATGGTGAGTTCTATGTTTTTCATTAATATAAAAGATTTTTGTTTTTCAACTTAATGCTTTAATTTTGCACTATGCAAAGGTAGGCAAAAAGAACGAGAAATAATGTAGAAAGAACAAAAAACAGGCATGTCCCCCATATGTCCCCCTGATAAATTGTTCTGTTACAACACTATTTACTTATATTTGCGCATGGTTTAATTTAAAAATCTTACTATTATGAAAAATCTATTATTTTCAATGTTGGCACTCGCAACAGTTTACCTGTTGGCAGGAAACAACGCAAATGCGCAAGTTATAACACATTATCAACCCAAGCAAAATGTAAAAACGCCCACATCTGTGAAGGTTAAACCTAAATTGTCAATTGATGAATCTAAGTACATAATTAAAAAAAACGGAGAAACAACGACATACATACCAAAAGCTAAGTTGCAACAAACACGTGCGTCAGAAAATGTTGAAGTAATATGCAAGTTCGAGTATGATGAAAATCTTTATACACCAAATACTGTTAGTATATATAATAATGAAATATCTATCGACGAAGATTATGACTACGAAAATAATTTTATTAAGTTTACAATACCAAAAGGAACTTATGACTTTCATGCAAACTTCTGGCGTACAGAAGAAGGTCCAACCCTTTCTAATATCATCAAAGAATTAGTATGTATTGAGAATGACACAACCATTGTATTCAATCCGGCTGAAGCAAACAAACATATTCAAGTATCAGGGGTAAATCTACAAGGCGAAAAATGGCGTTGTCCTATGGTTAAATTTTCTGACGACTATACGTCATATGAGATTTTAGATGAAGGAAATACTGACGATATAAACTTTTATCAGTATATCATTTTAAAAGATTATGGTACAGTAAGCACATTTATGGGAAACTTTGGATGGAATAATTACGTTTCTGAAGATAGTGTCGTGTCAGGAGATAGAAAAGCAGATTTTTTGATAAACGATGTCAGTGACAGATATTTACTTTGTGCATCGTTGCTGATGAGTTCAAAAGGAACAACATATTTTGTTCAACTCATGGAAGAAGGAGTTTCCAATGAACTTTTGACAAATACTGCCGATGAATATATTTTATATGAAGAAAACTTCAAACCGACCCCATTAGGAAAAAACATAAATCATTGTCCCGGTTTCTGTTCTTTTGATTTATTTAATGAAGTGCAAATTGGAGGATGGGATGGAACTTTGACAAATTATAAACTTAATGAAAACGAAACTGTAAAGATATATATTAACACAAAAAAAGACATGACTTCAAATAATCGTTTTAATACAATGGTATACCCTCAATTCAGCGATTATGAAGAAGAAATTACTTTTGTTTGGGATGATGGCGAGATTGAAAAAGAAACTAATTATTATAATAGTATAGGCCTTCCTGTATTCATTAGTAATGAGGGCATAGAATATATCAACAAAGGTCATGACATTTACGGGAATTATGGATTTCAGATACCTGAAGAAGATGGAGACATTCTTGAATATCCCGGACATCCTGCATTTTCTTATACTGATTCACAAAAGACAGGAATATATGGAAACAGCAGTCCTATAAATGCCTTTATGGCTCAGAATTCCTTAAATGAATATTTTAATTGGAAATATTCTTACTTATCACCATGCTATATCGGAAGATTAGGAGAAATTAGAAAGAGTGATTATAAAACATTACAAATGAGTCTGAAATATAATGGCAATGAAGTGCTGAACAATTATAATCAGTTAGACAGTTTGATGACGGCATGGGCAGAAGAAAAACAACCGTATGGTGAGATTGACTTGACTCTCACAAATGAAAATGTGGACGTAGATGGCATACCTGGCTATAATTTAACCCGAATAATATATGATCAGCGTAAAGAAGATTGGACTGCACCAACATTGCAGATGCTCCATTTCAAAAATATTGACGGTATGATTACAGACCGCTTTGAAGTTCCGCAAGACGGAATATTGGAATTTTGCGGTGGTGACTTCAATTATCATAATGAAAATAATCGATTTTACTTCGATTGCAAGGAACAAATAGTAGCCGTAGCTTATTCGCCTTACGGACAAGACAGCTGGACAGAACTTGCCGTTGACGAGATACCTGAACTTTACCGCATGCCGGGCTTTGGCTATTTCTATCGTGGCTCGCTTGAAAGCGTAAACCGTGAGAGCAGTAACGGATGGTATGATTTGAAGATAACATTAACTGACGCTTCTGGCAATATGCAGGAACAGACCATAAGTCCTGCTTTCCGCATAGGAAACGTTACTGGTGTTAGTGAGACTTTGCAAAGCACGATGTCTCTGCGCCATGTTGGTCGACAGCTTTATGTTGATGGTGTAGACAATGCTGGTGTGTCGGTCTATACTGCTGATGGTATGTGTGTTGTTAAGGCTGCTGATGCTGTTACTCGTCCGGTCTCTCTCGGCAACGTTGCTCCTGGTATGTATGTGGTTAGGGCCACAGCTGCTGATGGCAGACAGATAGTCAGAAAAATAACAGTACACTAAAATGAAACATAGCAAAATATGCTGATTTTGTAAGCATTACATTTCTTTATTACTGCCGGACTTTATAATCCGGCAGTTTTTGTTTTCATATTTTTCAGATTTGTGATTTTGTATAATACGATTATTATGCTGAAATTTAAACGTCTGATTTGGTTAAATCTGATGACTTGCGATTATTGAATTTATGCAAATACAAGATAAAGCAAGTATAATTAGCTTTAACAAAAAACGTCTTATTTGTTTCATTGTTTCCGTTTTTAGTGCTATTTTTGCATGTCTAGTTTATTAAGAACAATTATTTTAAACAACCATAATGAAATATTATCTTATTGCCGGTGAGGCAAGTGGCGACCTTCATGCGTCGCGGCTTATGCAGTCGCTCAGAAGAGTCGACGGCGAGGCTGAGTTCCGTTTCTTCGGAGGCGACCTTATGTCGGCTGCCGGAGGCATGCGTGTGCGCCACTATCGCGACTTGGCATATATGGGCTTTGTGCCTGTCCTGCTGCATCTCAGAACCATATTCAGAAACATGGCTTTCTGTAAGCGCGACATAATCGAGTGGCACCCTGATGTGGTGATATTGGTTGATTATCCAGGTTTTAATCTCGACATAGCCAAGTTTCTGCATGCCAAGACTTCAATACCTGCGTATTATTACATCTCGCCAAAGATTTGGGCATGGAAAGAGTACCGCATAAAGAACATAAAGCGTGATGTCAGCGAACTGTTCTCCATTCTGCCTTTCGAGGTGCCTTTCTTTGAAGGCAAGCACGGCTACAAGATACACTATGTGGGCAATCCTACGGCCGACGAGGTGAGCGGATTCTTGAAGACCTACACCGATTCTTACGACGAGTTCTGCTCTAAAAACGGGCTCGACTCACGCCGTCCTGTCATTGCTTTGCTGGCCGGAAGCCGCAAGCAGGAGATAAAGGACAATCTGCCGGCCATGATAGAGGCTGCCTCGCGCTTTGCCGACAACTATCAGCTTGTGGTGGCGGGAGCGCCGTCGATAAGTGCAGACTATTATGCCGGGTTCATATCCGGACAGCCCGTAAAAATAGTCTACGGGCAGACTTACGAACTGCTCGCCCATTCGCGTGCGGCTGTTGTAACCAGCGGAACTGCCACTCTTGAGACGGCTCTGTTCAACGTGCCGCAGGTGGTGTGCTACGAAACTCCTATACCAAAGGTCATCGCCTTTCTCCGTAAACATCTGTTGAAGGTGAAATACGTTTCGCTTGTCAATCTCATTGCCGACCGTGAGGTGGTCAGGGAGCTTGTTGCTGACACATTTTCTGTGGATAACATTGCCGCTGAATTGTCGCGTCTGCTGCCCGACGGAGCTTGTCGCAGCAGCATGATTGATGGATATGCCGAAGTGCGCAGGAGGCTCGGCGACAAAATAGCTCCCGACAATGCGGCTGAGATCATGGTGCGGCTGCTGAAGAAAGAGGTCGACGAATAGCCCGTGTGGAATATTTTGCCACGGCATTTTTGTCTTCACCAGTGCAGTTGTATGTGCTATTGAATAAAATTCTTTTATTTGCTTAAAATAACACGGTCGTTTCTGATTAAAAAGTGGCCTGTTTACGCCTCAAAAGTGGCCGAGTTTTGACCCGTAACTCGGCCATTTTTGATTTATAACTAAATGTCTTGTTATTGCTTACAGTATACACTATGGCGCATGTCTGTATTGAAAAATGTTTATGTACGGAGTCTGTTTTGCTTACGATTTTTTTTGACTAAAATTATCATGCCGGTTGAACGTATTGAAATTTTTACTAATTTTGTATCGGCTAATGATGAAAAACATCAACCGAAATGAAACAGATTTACAGACTTAACCCCAGATTAGACGTTATGATTTAGCCTGTATTTTTGCTTTATATTAAGTGGATTATCGTTTGATTTATCGCAGTCATAGTGGGCTATGTCAAGAAAGGCCGGAGGAAAAGTCGCCAATAAAAGACAAAAAGACGGCTGAAAGTATGAGCATACCAAAATTATATACGGTCTAATGACTTAGGCTTAATGTGGAATGATTTGCGAACATTTTTGCGAACAGCAGATTTTTGTGCATTGTGCTAAATCGAGTAATTTTGCTTATAAAAACAATAAAATTAAACTGTTTAAGCTTATGAAAAGAATTTGTGCTATACCTTATTTGTCATTATTTCTTCTCGTTTTGTGTAGCCATTTGCCGTCGGCGGCTCAGTCGGACACGGCTGTCATGCGTATCAGTTATGACGCTAAGTTTAAGACTTGTGTTGAAAGACCGGCAATGAAAGACGAGATGGAGCTTGTTATTGGCAATAAATTCAGCAAGTTTTATTCTTCGGCAAACATACAACAGCAGCATGTGCTTGACAGCGTGGTGCAGGCTACGGGGGGACAACTGCAACAGGCTTTGGCAGCAAGCACACGGATGAGAGGAAGTGGAACGCTTGGGCAGAAATATATGGTGATGAAGAATTATCCGGCTGACGGTAAACTTACTTATACACTTAATCTGCATGGTTTTGCCCTTAAGTCTGAGGAGAATATGCCTGCGTTTGACTGGCAACTGGCCGACGGCGACTCGATAATAGCCGAGTACCACTGCAACAAGGCAAGGGTAAAGTTTCGCGGACAGACATGGACGGTGTGGTATGCGCCTGACATCGCCGTGAGCGACGGTCCTTGGAAACTGTGCGGACTGCCGGGACTGATAATGAAGGCTGAAACAGATAACGGCTGTTTCTCGTTTGTATGCACGGCTGTAAGAAAGGGCAGAGGAGAAAGCATTACGATGGAAAAGACAAAATATAAATCTGTTGAGCCGAAAGAGCTGCAAAAAATTACAGAAATGGAGATTACCGATCCTGTAGGGCTGATGACGAGGCTGACGGGCCTTGCTCCGTCTGTCAGTAAGGGCAGAACAAAGCAAAGAAAGGTTACGCCGGTACTTATAGAAGACTATGACTGTGAGTGACGGCAGAACCATACGCATGGCGCTTGTCCTGTTTGCGTGGCTTTTGGCAGCAACGGCTTACGGACAGGTTATAACGGGACGGGTTGTCAACTCGGACAACAGTCCTGTCGACAAGGCTTCTGTGTATATTAAAAACGGCAAGTCGGTAGTGGCTTATGGATTCACCGACAAGCAAGGCATGTTTGCCGTAGACTGTAAAGGCCGGCAGTGCGACACGATGGAGGTGCGCAAGATTGGTTACTCTAAACTGTCTATTGCTCTTAGGCATTACAGCAGCGACAAGGCTATAGTGCTCAGCGAGCATGCCACAGAACTTAAGGAAGTGGTTGTAAAGTCGCAGCGCATCAGACAGGAGGGCGACACGCTCAACTATCTTGTGAGCGCCTTTCGCGGCAAGCAAGACCGCACCATAGCCGACGTTATAAGAAAAATGCCAGGACTTACCGTAAATGATGACGGCTCGATAGAATATCAGGGCACGAAGATAAACAAATTCTATATTGAAGGCATGGATTTGCTTGGCGGTAAGTATGCGCAGGCGTCAGATAACATTGATGCAGGAAAGGTGAAAAAGGTGCAGGTGCTTGAACGGCATCAGCCCATACGTGCGCTGAAGGATACAAAGTTCAGCGATCAGGCAGCACTCAACATCGTGCTGACCGACAGCGCAAAAAATGTATGGAGTCACACCTTCGACCTGTCAACGGGAGCTTCGTTGACCGAAAGTCCCGACTGGCTTTATGACAATCGCATCGTATCAATGCTGTTTTCGCGCAAGGTGCAGAGCATAAGCATGTATAAGAACAACAATACCGGTAAGAATATCGGACAGGAAGTAACGCCGATGTCGGCATATCTTGACGACTCGGCACCCGTGGACGATGGTATGCTCGGCAACATATCGCTGCCGGCACCGGCCATTGACGCCTCGCGCAGCAGATTTAACCATACTCATCTGTTTGCAACTAACTGGCTGCTGAAGACGCATGGCGGCAATGACTTGAGGATACAGCTCGACGGCATGACCGACATGACTGAACAGCGACAGACATCCACCACGGTATATACGGCGGCAGGCGGTGCTGCCATTGTGCAGGACGTATCGGCTGAGAGCCGTCACGACGCCTTGTCGGCTGAGGTGCTTTACAGGCAGAATACCGAAAGACAGTATCTTACAAACGATGCCAGGGGATATGTTGACTTCGACCGCAGCAGCGGTTTGTCGGTATTGAACGGCGTTGAGACAAGAGAGATGGTTAAGCCGCGTCAGGGCTACATCACGGACAAACTGTCGTTTGTGCGCAACATCACCCGTCGCTATTCGTTTTCTGTCAACGCTTACCTTTCACTCAACTGGCTGCCGGGCAGTCTGCTGCTTGCCGACTCAACCATGCAGCGCCTTCGCCAGCGCAGCGTCCTTGCCGGATGTAACGCCTATTTCGGACAAAAGCTTGGTGCGTTTTATCTTAATTATAATATAGGTACAGACATGAAGGCGCAGCATATAGGCGTAAGCCGGCAGGACGTGGATGCCGTAAGGAAGTACACCGAATGGCGCACTTTCCTGAAACCGTCGCTGTCGTATAAGACCGCCATTATTAATCTTGTTGCATCGGCGCCTGTTTACTGGACAAGCCGGACGTATGGCGTACAGCATAAGGACAACATTACATTTGAGCCTAATCTGTTTTTCAGGGCTATGCCCGTTTCCGATTTCGGCATAACGGCAACGTATAACTGCTCGTGGAAGCCCGAAGGCTTTTTGTCAATGCTCGACATACCTGTGTTCACCGATTACATCACGAAGACAGAAGGACTGGGCAAGCTCAGCAACACATTGATGCACACGGCAAGCGCCAATATAGAATATAAGAATGTTATAAAAGGCCTGTTTGCCACTGTCGGGTATGTCTTTACCAATATGCGCAATCAGCGGCTTTACTCAATGAATGTGGACGGCAATGTGTATGAGTCGCGGGCCACTGACCTTACATCAAACAGCGTCATGCACGGATTAAACTGCCGTGTAAGCGAGAGCTGGAACGTGGCTCATCTGGTTACTACGCTGTCGGGGCGATGGCAGTGGAGTGATTATAACATGCTCTTGCAGAATGTGCTTACGCCGTTTCAGACGCAGATGGCCGGAGCCACGGCAACAGTCTCGCTCCAGCTTTGTAGCTGGTTCTCTGTCGAAGAGCAGAGTCAGTTCAGCTATGTCAGACAGGAGTGCCGTTCGGGCGCTTCGTTGCCGTCGTCGTTAAGCTCATTCAGTCACAGTCTGAAGTGCTACTTCATGCCCGGACGCTTTAACATAGAGTTAAGCAACGAGATATACCACGGCAACGATAAGGCCGTTTCGTTCACCTATTTTGCCGACTTGTCAGTCTCTTATCGCACCAAACGTTATGAAGTGAGCCTGACATGCAGCAATATTTTGGGAAAGGATGAATATGAGCGCCGCCAGATAACCGACACTCAGCAGATGTACACCGTTACAAAGCTGAGGCCGCGTGAATGTATGGTGAGGGTTGAATTTAGTTTATAAGGAAGAAAGAATATAATGATATAATATTTTTGTGGATAATATTTTGATTATAAAAAATATAGAATGCCATGCGTTGTATAAAATTTAAATGAATAATAGCAAACAAAATATGTGTTCTGGATAATATTTTGTCAAAGAATAAATGCTATATTTGTAACTGAAAATTAAACTATAAAAATAAAAAATATGAGTATGTGTGCAAAAGACAAAATACAGCAGATTATTGATTGCATAGATTTATTCTTAGATAGCAAAGGTCTGAAATCTATAAGTGCAGTAGCTGCTGCTGAAATTTTAGATAAGGCTGGAATTTTGAAGGATAGTCATTCGAGGCCAGGAAAACCTCTTAGGGATATATTGAGAAAAAATAAAATTCCATATGCTAAACAAGATAATAAAAGATGGTTTATTCCACATTCTTCAAGTGAAATAGTAAAGGAAAAATATGTCAATGAAAAAGCAAAGCTTGCTAATAATGATTGCAAAGATAATGAGGTTTTGACAACATTTGATGTCTCACAATTGTTAAATATAGAAAACTTTCTCAAGGTAGATACATTGAGTAAAAGTTGTGTTCCTGATAGTCCTGGACTTTATGCAATTCGAATAAAAGATATTAATATTCTTCCTAAGGATTTGATAAATGAATTAGAAGATAAAAAGAGTACATTATTGTATGTTGGTATCGCTTCAAAAAGTTTAAAATCTCGTCTGTGGGAGCAAGAATTGCATGCTCAACATCCTGCAACTTTTTTTAGAACTATTGGTGCAGTATTAGGCTTTTTGCCCCCTAAAGGTTCCTTGTATGGTCATAAGAATCAACATAATTATAAGTTTTCAATTGAAGATACTTGTAAAATAATCGATTGGATTAATAATTTTTTATTGGTTAATTATGTTGTATATGAAGGCGATTTAAAATCTATTGAGAAAAGTATTATTCAAGATAATTACCCTATTATGAATATTGCTTTAAACCCCAAGCGTTTGGATTATTTGGTAAAATTGAGAAACAAGTGTAAGTCTGTGGCAAGATTTCCAAGTAAATAATATACGAATGTTAATTATGACACTGTCCAAAATTTTGTGTAAATGTAAAAAGGATTCAGTCGTAAGTCACTTCTTATATCTGGATTCTGTTTTCAAAAATTAGTATAAACTGATTCATAATCAATCCCCAGTTATGAATAGGTTGTGTCCATTTCTTCTCAATCTCCATAATTGAAAGAAATACGGTCTTTTTTACGGCCTCATCCGAAGGGAAAGAAAGCTTTGATTTTGTGTACTTTCTGATTTTCCCGTTCAGGTTCTCAATAAGATTTGTGGTATATATTATTTTTCTTATTTCCAGCGGGAATTGGAAGAAAACAGTCAGGTCATCCCAGTTGTTTCTCCAGGAGCGTATGGCGTAAGGA